>ERZ1370068.9169-contig-7967_pt1 | contig 139674 bp, 181 predicted proteins | sample MGYA00561227_ERZ1370068 | MGnify/ENA primary metagenome ERZ1370068 (study PRJEB38410, sample SAMEA6850437) | metagenome | study: Metagenomic assessment of the ecological functions of the soil: analysis of the soil microbiota associated with the...
GCGTTGATAAGAACGCCGCAGGCGATGCGATCCTGAACCTGCGTAGCGAGCGCCTTCGCCTGCTGCAGATTGCTTGGGTCGTGACCATCGGCATTTGCATCGAAGTACCTATCCAACAGATATTCGTGCGTCGCGAAGTGATTGTATGTCGGACACGCCTGGAGCATCTCGACGAAGGCAAAGCCGCGGTGCTGAATGGCGGCTTTGAGAATGCGAGTCATCAGTCTTGATGTCACCGCTAAAGCCACGGGCAACGAAGGTGGGGTTGAGCGAGAAGATCAGGTCCATGCTTCGCCAACGTATGCTCGGGGATCCCGTTGGGGCTTGTGTTCATTGGCTGGCCCTGTGGCGTGAGCGAACTCGCCTGCCCGGTCGTTAGCCCGTAGTTTGTATTGTTGTGCAGGACGAACGTGATGGGATAATTGCTCCTCACGCCATGGACCAAATGCCCGATACCCTCCGAGAACGTCGCGCCATCCCCGCCGAAGGCGATGACCGGAACCGTTCATATTTGCAAGCTTCGCGCCTGCTGCAAACGGGATGACGCGACCATGGAGCCCGTGGAAGCGGTAGCCCTCAATTTTGTCCGAGCCGTTGCCGTGACAACCGACATCGTAGCAAGGCAAACCTGCCACGGATGCAAATTCAGTTCTACCAGCGCATACTTCACGGCCGTCCAAATGCCATAGTTGCCGCAGCCGTCACACCAGACGCATTTGGTTTCCGAATAGTACTCGGAAAGAGACGGGCAGGCGGGTCTGCAGAGCGATATTCATGATGAGGTACCTGCATATTCGAAACCGGAAAAATTCTCTTCGTTTTCCGAGGTGCTCGCACATCTCTCGATCACCGACGAAAGAAGCTCATCGTAGAAAAACGGCCGGCCGTCGTATTTGAGAATTTTATCCGGAATATCCAGGCCGCATTCCATCCTGATGAGCATGCCCAACTGCCCCTGATAGTTCTGCTCCACCAGGACAATGCGTTTCGACCGCATTGCCAATCTCTGAAGCTCCTGGGTGCGGAGCGGCCAGAGATACGTGTAGTGCAAATACGCGATCTTCCGCCCTCGCAGTTCATCGCTGCACATGACGTCCTGAAATGCGTCACCGGTGCTTCCCCAGCCGATCGCGAGCAACTCGATTTCGTCGCCTGCATCCATCCAATCGGTCGTCTTTGCGCTGCGACCGCCGATACTCAAATCGAGGTGCGGGAAGCCGCGCTTTTAATCCGTCGGAACTTCCGCAGCCGCTTTTCCATTTGCAACTTGGTATTGAGGCAGGACTCGTCCACGGCGCCCATGGCATTGTGTTCATCGGCCTGGGCGCAATAGGTCGCCGCCGTCGCTGCCGGGAAGCCATCGCAACGAAACGCCGCCCTTGGCGTGCGGGTCAAATCGATCAGAAGATTTCAGGAGTTTCAGCTTTTCGGGATCGACGACGAGCCTGCCGCGATCGATATCGGCCTTTTCCAGATCGTAAGGGTGTTGCGTGTAGAGCGCCTCGGCGATCTGCTTGTCGGTGAGGACAACGACACTGATTTGATACTGCTCTGCCAGATTGAATGCGACCGGCATCAAATCGAACGCGTCCTGGCTGTTGCTGACCGCGATCACGCAGCGCGTGAATTCGCCGGCAGAGCAACTCGTGGCCTGCAAGAGACCGCCTTGAGCCGTCCAGGTCGGCAGAGCCCGTCGCCGGACCGGGGCGTTGCGCCAGCACAAACACCGTCGGGTTCTCGATCATGGCATTCAGAGACAGTGTCTCGCTCATCAGATCAAATCCGACACCGGAGGTGGCGGTGAGCGCGCGGGTTCCCATGTACATCGCCCCGCTCACGATCTGCGCGGCGGTGATTTCGTCTTCCGCCTGCTTGACCACCATGTGAGGTCTTGTTTTCGAGCTCGGCAATGAATGACAGCAGCGGGCTGGAGGGCGTCATCGGGTAGCCGGCATAGAGCCGCACCCCGCATGAACCGCGCCGAGTCCCATCGCCTGACTGCCGGTAATCAAAGGTGGCTGGCGAAGCCTTTGTCAGGCGGCGGCAACGCGACGGAGATCGTCCCCTGCTCTGGATCGACAAAGGAAAATCCCTCATCGATGCATCGCATGTTGAGTTCGAGCAGGGCTTTCTTCTTCGCAAACTTCTCTCCGACGAGAGACTTGAGGGCATCGATATCCTGGTCAAGCATGGACCAGACAAAGGCGGTCAGCAGCACGTTCGACAGAATTGCCCTCGCGCCGAGGCGATTGAGCATGTCATCAACCGGGAAATAGATGACGCGAAGGCTTCGCTCCGCGATCAGCTTCCGATGATGCTCCGGAAACTGCCACCCGGGCGTCACGTGCAGCACGATCCCTCCCTGTTTCAGTTCATCCATGTTCAGCTCGAGTCCGTGATGGTTGAGCGCGACAACGCACGTTCACCTTCGTTTCGGTGCTGCGGATGCGTTGATTCGAGACGTCCGGCTGATAGCTCGCGTGCCCGCCCTTGATGAGCGAGGGATACTCGCGGTAGCCGAACACGCAGTATCCGGATCTCTTGAGACCCTTGGCGATAATCGCGCCAATGGAGTTTATTCCCTGTCCGGAAGCGCCGACCATTTTGAGAGAGATACGAGGCATCGTCTAACACCTATCTGCCGGGTTCGAAGCATCCACCAACTGTTTGCCCCAAACTCTTACTGCCTCCTCCTGGCCGTAGGGCTCGTCCATGATTTTAAGCGTTGGAACAATCAGCCGGCCATGATGGGCCTTGACGTAGTGCTGCAAATGATCCGCCGCTCGCGCCGTGGCTAGAAGTATCGATGGTCTCCTAGTCCGATGCACGCACAAGGCTTGCCGGCCAGGTCCAGAGTCTTCGCCTTGTCATGGAGCAACACCCACATGTGTGGATTCAATTGTCCCTCGATACTCCCTGTATTCCAGGTCGAGGAGGCGAGCAGGAGAACATCTCCGCTCAGCAAATCCTGTGGCTGCGTTTTCTCGGCCATCGTTTCCTCGATCTCCCAGCCTGGGGTGATGCTCTTCAAAGAGATCGATCAGCGCATCCACTACGTACTCCGTGTGACCGCTGGTCGAGGCAAAGACGATGCGGACGGCTCGGCGCTGACTGACGTGCGGGACGGCATCGGCGGCATTGGTGGTGATGGTCACGAGTTGCCTCCGCTTTCCACCGGCATGCACGGTTGCTCCTCGCGACACCTTCAACGTTCGATCGGAATAGCTGTCGATCGAACTTGTTTATCAAATCCAGAATTCGTCCCGCCGCTTGGAGACGTGTGCCGCGACTTGGCTATTGCTGCGGGCTCAGAGGGTAGCTTCGCTTCTGCGCTGCTACCGGGATCCTGTTCAGGTCATCTCGAAGCGGCATGGAACTCGTTCGTCACGACGCCGCCTCCTCGAGAACGGGCAGCACGCCCTCGATCTCCTTGCGACGCGGTTCGAGAAAGTTCGGCAGCTCCAAGTCCCGACCGAGGGCCTCGACCGGCTCGTCGACCGCAAATCCGGGAATATCGGTCGCGATCTCGAACAGAACGCCGCCGGGTTCGCGGAAGTAGATCGAGCGGAAGTACTTGCGGTCCTTCTGTTCGGTCGGGTGCCGGCCGTGGGTGCGGATCAGCTTCTCGGTCATCTGCGCCTGCTGCACGTCGTCCGCAGCGCGGAAGGCGATGTGATGCACCGAACCGCGTCCCTGGTGCCCTCGCAGAACTCCCGCAGCTTCGTAGATGTCGACCACGCTGCCTTTCACGTCGCCGCCGCCGCGCAGCGAAGCGGATCACCGATCCTTCACGGGCGACCTCGCGGAAGCCGAACACATCGGTCAGGATCGCTGCCGTCTTCTGCGCGCTGTCGAGAAGCAGGGTCACGCCCTGCAAGCCGCGGATCGCATGTTCGGAGGGATGTCCTCGTTGCTCCAGCCCGGCTCATTCTCGGCATCGGCGATGCCGACGAGCGCGAGCGCCATCCCATCCTGATCCGCGAAAGGCAGCACGGATTGACCGAAGCGCTTCTCCAGCGTCTGGTAGCGAATTCCCTTCTCGATGAAACGCTGAGTCCAGTAGCCGATTGAGCGCAGCGGGACGCGGAAGGCGGTCTGGCGCGTTTCGCCAACACCGCGCCGGCCTGCCTGGGCGTTTGTCCAGGGAAGAAGGTCAGGATGGTGCCGGGACTGCCGGTCTCGTCACCGTAATAGAAGTGGTAAGTCGACGGATCCACGTAGTCGGATTTCGATTTTCACGTTACCGGCTGAATGGCCGTTTTGCGCCATGAGCGGACCTTCCGACCGGGTCCATTCTTATCGAAACTTGCTCTCCATCGCCGTCGATGAAGGTTTTCTCGGCTGACGTGCCACCTTGGCGGCGCAGATGCCCTTATTGGATCGATCGCGCTCAAATAAGGCCATTGAGGAGCGGCCCCGTTGCGGAGACTGGCCAAGATAGAACGGAGCCGACAGCTCTTCGGCTGTAACGAAAAACCAAGCCGCGAGATGTGATCAAGTGCCCCAGCGCAGCGCCGCTGTGTGCACCGGAGCATCCCACAATTCCTTCGCCTGGCCATCGAGCGCGGATACGGTGATCGAGACACCGGCCATGTCGAGAGCTGTCACATAGGATCCGGTCAGAAAACGCGTCGCCTTGATCCCTGCACCGTCCAGAATTCGCTTGGCGCTGTTGACCATCAAATAGAGTTCGATCAGCGGCGTTGCGCCGAACCCGTTGACGAGAAGCAGCACTTCGCTGCCCTGCTTCGGCGCAAGGTCCTTGAGGATCGCGCCAACGAGTTCCTCGGCAATCGCATCGGCGGGAGCCAGCCGTACCCTGCGCCGGCCAGGCTCGCCATGAATGCCGACACCCATTTCCATTTCGTCGTCGGCCAGCGTAAAGTTCGGGCCGCCCCGCCGCCGGCACGGTACACGGCAACAGCGCCACGCCCATCGAGCGGGTGCGCTGGTTGACGTCGTCGCCGAGCGCCTTGAGGGCGGCCAAGCGGCATTCCGGTCTCGGCCGCCGCGCCGACCATCTTTTCCACGATCAGCGTACCCGCGACACCGCGGCGACCGGTCGTGTAGGTCGATTTCTCGACCGCCACGTCGTCGTTCGTCACCACGCTCGCCACTTCCCGGCCGGCCATCTCTGCAGCCATGGTGAAGTTCATCACATCGCCTTCGTAGTTCTTGACGATGAAGAGAACGCCTGCGCCGGTGTCGACGGCCTCCGCGGCCTCGACCATCTGGTCCGGCGTCGGCGAGGTGAAGACCTGGCCGGGGCAGGCGGCATCGAGCATACCGCGGCCGACAAAGCCCGCATGCAGCGGTTCATGCCCCGAACCGCCGCCTGAAATCAGTGCGACCTTGCCCGGCTTCAACGACCGACGGCGCACGAATTTGCGCTCAGGCCCAAGAAGCAGGATATCCGCATGCGCGGCCGCAAAGCCGTCAAGACTTTCCTCGAGTACCGTCTCGGCGCCGTTGATCAGCTTTTTCATAAACGCCCTCCCGATGATTCACTTGCGGTTCGAAAAATCCGTCAGCCGACGCTCTCCGCGTAGCGCGCGAGCTGCGCCGCAAAATCGATGACGAGCTGCTCGAGCGCGCGGTTCTTCTTGTCGTCGCCGAGATCGGGCACCGTTACCGCGATGGTGCGCGTGCGCGCTTCGCGATGGGATGGGCGCAGCCGGCCGGGATGCGCGCGTCCGTAGGCTTCCAGGAAGGCCGCGCGCTCGGCGCCGGACAGATGGCAGACTTCGAAGATGATCGGGACATGCTTCGCCGGAATCGGGACCAGATAAGCCGGATTGGTGATCTGGGTCACGAAGGAGCGGTTCTTGCCCAGCGCCGCCGCAAGCCTGAGCCTGGTCCCCGACGGCCGGTTGTCGAGCACCCGCCGCAGGATGACCTTGTAGTCAGCAACATTGCTGTCGCCCGGCGCACGCGTGTCTTCGTCTGCTTCGTCCGTCATGAACCTACCTTTGCGATCGCGGTCTTGAGCCGCGCTACCGTCAACGGCGCCACCGAGAGGCTCCGCAAGCCGGTCGCAAGCAGCGCCGTCGTCGTGAGGCGGGTGTCGGCCGCCGCGTCGCCGCAGAGCGAGACCTCGACACTCGCGCTTGCGGCGCAGCCTCAACGGTGCGGACGATCAGCGCCAGCACCGCCGGATTGCCTGCATCGTTGAGGTCGGCGACCGCGCCGATATCTCGCGCCGCGGCCATCGTGTACTGCGTCAGGTCGTTCGAGCCGATCGAATAGAACGCGGCGCCGAAATCCTCGGCGCAGAGCGCCGCCGCCGGAACCTCGACCATGATACCGAGTGGCGGGCGAGCACAGGCGATCCCTTTCGCCTTCAGTGCTGCGACCTCGGCGTCAAGCATGACACCGGCGCGATCGAGTTCCGAGGGAACCGCGATCATCGGCAGCATTACTTTCAGCACCCCGTGCACGGCCGCACGTGCCAGCGCCCGCAGTTGCACGCGGAACACCTCCGGCCGCGCCAGCGAGAGGCGGATGCCGCGAAGGCCGAGAAACGGATTGCTCTCGCCGTCCACCGTCAAGCCGGCGATCGGCTTGTCGCCGCCGGCATCGAGGGTGCGGATCGTTACCGGCCTTCCCTGGGTCCACTCAAGAATGCGCCGATAGATCGCATATTGCGTGTCCTCGTCCGGCAGGCCGTGAGACGCCTCGAACAGGAATTCCGTGCGCACGAGACCGATGCCGTCGCAAATCGCGGGATCGAGGCTCGCAAGGTCTTCAGGGGCGGCGATGTTGAGCAGAACAGCGATCCGCCGGCCATCGGCCGTATAGGCAGGCGCAAGGCTCGCGGCTTCGGCGGCGGCCAGCGCAGCGTTCGCAGCCACCATGCGCTGCTCGAACAGGCGACGCGTCTCCGGCTCGGGATCGAAGATCACGCTTCCTGCGTCGCCATCGACCAGCGCCAACGCCGGTGGCTGCCCGTTCCACGACAGTGGGCCGAGCCCAACCACCATGGGCGCCCCGCATGCCCGCGCCAACATCGCGACATGCGAGGAAGGTGAGCCCGCAGCCAGCGCGATGGCGCCCGCCGTGCGACCAGTCGGCGGCAAGAAAAGCGGAAGGCGTGATGTCGTCAGCCGCAACGATCGAACCACCGGCAATCCTGGCGACCGTGTCCACGCCGCTCAGATGCGCGAGCACGCGGTCGCGGATGTCGACGATATCCGCGGCACGGGCACGGAAATATTCGTCTTCAGCATCGCGATAGCCAGCTATCTCCACGTCGAGTGCCAAGCGCCAGGCATGGTCGGCAGTGATCCCCTCCGAGATGACCTCATATGCCGCATCCGCCAGCGCATCATCTTCAAGCATGGCGACCTGGAATTCCAGAATGTCGGCCACCTCGCCCTGAATCGTCTTGATCTGCTCGGCGATCTCCGCCCTCGCGCCTTCAATCGCCGCCCGCAGTGCCGCCGCCTCCTGCGCGGGATCGTCGCTCGCCGTTCGCCTGGCCACAGCCGCAGTCAGCATGGTGACCGGTCCGATCGCGAGACCCGGCGAGGCAGCACGGCCGATGAGATGAATCTCTGCCACCGCGATCAGGCCTCGCCGAAACCGTCATGCAACCAGCGCAAGCACGGCAGCAAGCGCTGCCTTGCCATCGGGGCCGGCGACGCGGAAATGCAGCGTCGCTCCCCTGCGGTGCCTTCACGCGCATCACCTTCACCGGACTCTTCGCATCGGTCCAGGGCCCGTCCGGCGCAAGCGCAAATTCGATCTTCGCTGCGAAGCCTTTCGCGCACTGCGTGAGCTTGACCGACGGCCGCGCATGAAGACCGACGGCGTTGACGAGAACCGCCGAGGCCGTCAGCGGCGCGAAGGCGTTAGCCGCCCGGCTGGCGTTGACATCATGCATAGAATTCCTCCGCGCTACGTTTGACGGCGGCAAGCGACGAACCGCCCGAGGATTCGGTCGCTGCGATCACAGCACCTTCAACCACAGGCGCATTGCAGACAACGACGCGCGTACGTCGATCTTCAGCCAGCATCTCCAGCGCCATCTCCGAATTCGTCTCCGCCCCGCCGAGATCGACCAGGATCGCTACGCCCGCTGGCGACCAGGCCGCCTCGATTGCCTCCAGAATACCGGCGACATTCGTGCCGAGCCCGCCATCGGTATCGCCGCCGGTCCAGGCGAGCGGCACGGCGTTGCCTACCATCTGGCGGCACCATATCGGCTGCGCCCTCCGCAATTTTGGAGGAATGCGAAACGATGACGATGCCGACATTGCCGGAACTTGAATTGCTCATGAAACTGCCTCGAATTCCAGCGCCGCAACGGCTGCGCCAATCAGGAGGGACGCCGAGCGAGACCCCGGGTCCATATGACCGATGGATCTTTCGCCGAGGAAGGATGCCCGGCCGCGGGTTGCAAGCATCGGTGTCGTGCGATCGGCGGCTTGCGCCGCCTCGGCCGCAATCGCCCTGGCATCACCGCCGCTCGCAAATACGGCTTGCACGGGCACCAGAACGTCCAGCAATGTTTTCTGCCCCGCTTCCGAACGCCCGCGGAGCTTGACCGCGCTGATCGCCTTATCCGCCGCCGCGACGAGATCGGCGCGCGTCGGCTGCTCCGGAAGCGCCTTGCCAAGCTCCATGAAGAAGGTGCCGACCAGTGGCCCGGAAGCGCCGCCGACCTTCATGACCAGCGTCATTCCAATCGCCTTCAGCATCTCCGGCAACGATTTGTCGGCGAGGCCGGGCAGCGTCGCGAGCACGGCCTCAAAACCGCGCTTCATGTTCAATCCGTGATCGCCGTCGCCGATCGCCTGGTCCAGGCTGGTCAGTTCCTCGGCGTGTTCGATCATCGACGCTGCGAGCGCCCGCACCAGTCTTTCCCTGGCTGCCCGATCGAGACTCATGCCGCGACCCTCCCGCCATCCGCATCGAAGAACAGCGGCTTGTTGAGGCGAAGCGACACGATATCCCCGGCGCCGAGCCTGGCTTCAGGGTCGGACAACGTCACGACGGGTTGGCCGCCAAGGTCGAGATGGAGATGGCTCTGGTCGCCGAGATGCTCGATCCGCTTGACGGTCGCTTGACACGTCACCGCCGCCGCGCGCGATCGTCAGGTGCTCGGTGCGCGCGCCGATGGTCATAGCCCCGCGCGGCGCGCCGGCAAAAAGGCCGCCGGCAGCAGGTTGATCGCCGGCTGGCCAAGCCGCGCGGCGACATGAGCGTTGATCGGGTTCTCGTAGATCTCGCGCGGCGTACCTATCTGCAGCAGCCGCCCGCCCTCGATGACACCGATGCGCGAAGCCATGGTCATCGCTTCGGTCTGATCATGGGTGACATAGAGGATGGTCGCGCCGAGATCGGTCTGGATACGCTTGAGTTCAAGCCGCATTTCACCGCGCAGCTTGGCATCCAGCGATGAGAGCGGCTCGTCCATCAGATAGATCGCGGGCGAGCGCACCAGGGCCCGGCCGATCGCGACCCGCTGCATCTGTCCGCCCGACAACTGCGTTGCCTTGTTGTCCAGCTTGGTTTCGATGTGGAGAAGGCGGGCGACTTCCCGCACCTTCGGCGCGGATCTCGGCCTCCGGTACGCGGCGGATCGGCGCGCGTAACGCAAAAGCCATGTTCTCGAACACGGTAAGATGCGGATACAACGAATATTGCTGGAAGACGAAAGCGACGTCGCGATCGGCCGGCGCGTCGCCGGTCACGTCGCGTCCGCCGATCCGGATCGAACCACGGTCCGGCATCTCCAGTCCGGCGATCAGGCGCAACGTCGTCGTCTTGCCGGCACCCGTCGGCCCGAGCAGAGCAACGAACTCGCCGTCGCCGACGGTCAGCGACAGATCGCTGACGGCCTGCGTCTTCTTGAACGCCTTGGAGACCGCCCTGATCTCGACCTCAGCCATGCACGCCTCCCTCATGCAATACGGTGCGGATCGCCCGGCCGGACGCCTTGTCGAAGATCGACAGCGTATCGGGCCGGAAGTCGAGCCCGACATTCTCTCCGGTCCGAAACGACACGCTGGCGGGCGACCGGGCCTTGAGTGCGCCATAGCGCGTCGTCACGGTGACGATCTGCGTCGTGCCGAGATACTCGGTCCCATAGATCTCGCCCCGCACCGCGCCGCGATCGGCGAAACGCACATGCTCGGGCCTGACCCCGAGAACGAGATCGCTTTCCGGCAGCCCCTCGCGCGCCGCGGGAATGGCAACCTCGCGCTCGCCGAGCCGGATCTCCTGCACGCCGGCTTCCAGGCTGCCGCGGAACGGCAGGAAGTTCATCGGCGGCGAGCCAATGAAATCTGCAACGAAGAGTGAGGCCAGGCCGATCATAGATGTCGCGCGGGCTCGCGACCTGCTCGACGACACCGTTGTTCATCACGGCGATCATATCGGCCATCGCCATGGCCTCGAGCTGATCGTGCGTGACATAGACCGTGGTCGCTCCGAGCCGGTCGTGCAGTGCGCGCAGTTCACGGATCATCGCCTCGCGCATTTCAGTATCGAGCGCCCGAGCGGCTCGTCCATCAGGAAGCATTTCGGCTTGCGCACGATCGCGCGTCCAAGCGCGACGCGCTGCCGATCGCCGCCGGCAAGACCCGACACCGGCCTGTCGAGAAGATGTGAAATGCGCAGGATGCGTGCGGCCTCCACAACCCGCCGGTCGGCTTCCGCCGCGCCGATGCCCTCGCATTTCAGGGGAAACCGATGTTTCGCCGGACATTCATATGCGGATAGAGGGCGAAGAGCTGGAACACGAAAGCGATATCGCGGGCCGATGCGCGGTTCATCGTGACGTCCTCGCCGTCCAACCGAATGGTGCCGGCCGTCGGCAATTCCAGTCCTGCAATCATGCGCAGCGTCGTCGTCTTGCCGCAGCCGGAAGGACCCAGCAGACAGAGGAACTCGCCGTCCTCCACCGTGAAGCTGGCAGCCTTGACGGCATGGAAATCCCCGAAGGATTTGTCGAGCGCTTCGACCCTGATCTGTGCCATCCGCCCTACTCCTGACCTTCGAGACAATGATGAACATCACCGTGCCGAACAGCGTGGTCGCGAACGACCAGGAATAGAGCGTCAGCGAAAATGGCTGCATCAGCATGACGACGCCCGCGGCGATGATCGCCGTCGCGATGGCTTCCAGCGGGCCGCGCCGCAGAATTCTGTCCGCGAAGCTGCCTCGGCATGGAGGAATGTGTATCGAGGCTCATTTGCGAACGGCTCCAAAGGTAATGCCGCGCAACAAGTGCTTGCGCAGGAGCACCGTGAATACGACGATCGGCACCAGAAACAGCGTCGTACCGGCGGCGACCGCAGGCCAGTCCTGCCCGCCCTCCCCGATGATGATCGGAATGAAGGGCGGCGCCGTCTGCGCGTTGCCGGAGGTCAGAAGCACCGCGAAAGCGTACTCGTTCCAGGCGAAGATCAGGCAGAAGATCGCCGTTGCCGCGATTCCGGTCGTCGCCTGCGGCAGCATCCACCTTCACGAAGGCCTGAAAGCGCGTGTAGCCGTCGATCATGGCCGCTTCCTCGTACTCGCGCGGGATCTCGTCGATGAAGCCCTTCAGAAGCCAGACCGCGAGCGAGACGTTGACCGAAGTATAGAGCAGGATCATGCCGAGCCTTGTATCCGACAGCCCGATGGTGCGGTACATCAGGTAGATCGGGATCGCGACCGCGATCGGCGGCATCATCCGCGTCGACAGGATGAAGAACAGCAGATCGTCCTTCAGCGGCACGCGGAATCGCGAGAAGCCGTAGGCCGACAACGTACCGAGAGCGACCGCAAGCACGGTTGAGCCGAAGGCGATGATCAGCGAATTGATGAAACGCGGCACATAGTTCGACGGTCCGGCGACCACCATATTGCGACCGCGCGCAATTTCATCGCAAAGCCCCTGGGGCGGTCCCAGCGTGCGGATGAATTCCGGCGTCTGCCGCGAGCGCGTCGTGAACAGGTTGCAGAAACCTTCGAGTGACGGCGTGAAGAAGACTTTTGGCGGATAGGAGATCGCATCATCCGGCGACTTGAACGAGGTCAGCACGATCCAGAGCAGCGGGATCATGGTGATCACGGCGTAGAGCACCACGAGTGAGCCTGCGAACCGCCTGGTGCCGGGCGATGGTTCGACGACGGAATGGGCGGTGTTGGCCTCGCTCATCGGCTTTTCACCCGGTTCAGCGCCTTCACATAGATGTTGGCGAGGCCAAACACCGTCACGAACAGAATGATCGCGAAGGCCGACGAATAACCCGTCCGCCAGCTCTCGAAAGCCGCGCGCTTGAGCGTGATCGAGGCGACTTCGGTGGTCGATCCCGGCCCGCCCCGGTGAGCAGGTTGACCATGTCGAACATCTTGAAGTTCTCGATGCCGCGGAACAGCACGGCAAGCATGATGAACGGCAACGCCATCGGCAGCGTGATCGACCAGAACTGCCGCCATTTCGATGCGCGGTCGACCTCCGCCGCCTCATAGATGTAATCCGGGATCGATCGCAGGCCGGCAAGGCAGATCAGCATCACATAAGGCGTCCACATCCAGGCGTCGACGATGACGATCGCCCAGGGGCTCAACGTCACATCGCCCAGCATCTGGAACGACGATGCGGAGCGGCCCGTGAGGAAAGCGACCACATAATTGAAGAGGCCGATCTGCGGCTGGTAGAGAAACGTCCAGAAATTGCCGACCACGGCCGGCGAAAGCATCATCGGCAGCAGGATGATCGTGGTCCACATGCCGTGGCCGCGGAATTTCTTGTCGATCAGGAAGGCAGAGACCGAATCCAAGCACGGTCTCGATGACGACGGTCCAGAACACGAAATGCGCCGTCACCTGCATCGCCGCCCAGATGTCCGGATCGGTCAGGATCGTCTGGTACCAGTCGATCCCCAGCCACTTCACAGGTGCATTGGCCCGGTTGGCCCGATAGTTGGTGAATGACAGATAGATCGTCCAGACCAGCGGGAAGATATTGATCGCCAGCAGCAGCACGATCGTCGGGGTGATGAAGAGCCATGCGAGCGCCTTGTCCGACAAGCCCCGGATCCGACGCACCACGGCGGGCTTCACGGGCACAGCGCCGTAGGTGATCCGCGATGAGGCACTCAAATCATTCATGGCGTCGGCTGGTCCTGATGCGCCGCGATCGTCGGCTTCGAAGGAGTGTCCTGGTATTGTGGGAAAGAACGGCCTGGAGCGCTGAGCGAACCGCGCTCCAGGCCGCTATCCTAGAACTTCTTGCCCTCTTCCTTGAAGATGGCTTTCCAATCTTTCACCAGTCCGTCGAGCGCTTCCTTCGCAGTCCCTTTGTCGGCGACCACGTAGTCATGCACGCGCTTCTGCTCGGCCTGCAGGAGTTGCGCGTAGGAGGGCTCGGCCCAGAAATCGACCACCATACCCATCGACTTCAGGAACTCCTTGGCGAACGGCGCGCTGTCCGGGAAGCTCGGGTCGTTCAGCACGGATTTGGCGCAGGAATAGCCGCCCAGCGCCCACCACTTCTTCTGCACATCGTTGCCGGAGAACCATTTGATGTATTGCAGCGCTTCACCCTGGTTCTTGGAATAGGAAACCACGGAGATGCCCTGTCCGCCGAGCTGGGTTGCCTGGGTGGTGGCGGCGGGATTAGAGAAGAAGCCGATCTTGTCGCCGCCGACATTCGGGTCCTTGTAGAGGCCCGGGAAGAAGGCGAAGAAGTTCATCTGCAGCGCCACCTGGCCGGACTTGAACGCATCAAGACCTTCCGACATGTAGGAATTGGAAGCACCGGGGGCGTGCAGCACTTGTAGAGTTCCTTGTAGGCTTCGAGCCCCTTGACGGCACCCGCCGAGTTGACAAAGCCATCCATCGCATACGGCTTGTTGGGGTCCTGATATTTGAAGCCATAGTCGTAGAGATAGTTCGAAACGCCCATGGTGATGCCTTCCGAACCGCGCTCGGTATAGATCGATGCACCATAGACCTTCTTGCCGTCGATCTCGCGGCCCCTGGAAGAACTGCGCGATGTCGCGCAGCTCATCGAGCGTGTTCGGCACAGCGAGATCCCGGCCATATTTGGCCTTGAAATCCTTCTGCACGTCGGGGCGCGCAAACCAATCCTTGCGATAGGTCCAGCCCACCGCATCGCCCATCGCCGGCAGCGCCCAATAGTTCGGCGTGTTCTTCGGCCACTGCGAATAGCCGACCACGGTGGCCGGCATGTAGTCGTCCATGCTGATGCCTTCCTTCTTGAAGAAATCGTTCAGCTTGACGTACTGGCCGTTCTCCGCGGCGCCGCCGATCCACTGTGAATCGCCGATGATGAGATCGCACAGCGAACCGCGCGAGTTGAGTTCGTTCAGGAAGCGATCGGCGTAGTTGGTCCACGGCACGAATTCGAACTTCATGCCGATCCCGCTCTTGGCGGTAAAGTCCTTCGACAGTTCGACCAGCGCGTTGGCCGGGTCCCATGCGGCCCAGCACAGCGTGATCGTCTTGCCCTGCGCGTGCGCGGGCGTGGTCGCCGCTCCGATGCCGACCGCAGCGGCGAGAGCGCCGCCTGCAGCAAAAAGCGCCTTCATGCTATTCTTCATGCGCATTTCCCTCCATTTGAACCGGCCATCGACATGGCGCGGCGTTCCTGCCCGCTCGAATGCTTCGAGCAGTGCGACACAGTCCTTGACGGGCTAAGTGACTGAACCGACGTTTCCTCGCGCCACCCGGATTCTTGAGGACCGGCGAAGCTCGATTTGTTTAGTGAAACACGATTTACTAAACATTGCAAGCGAGCTGTCGCCGGCTTTGATTTCAAGCTCGCGTAACGCCTGGCGGTTTAAGCAAGGCGACCGTTATGGTGGGGGGTATGATCGCGCTCAATCGCGGCCTCATGTCGGATCCGGCCGCCCCGTTCGGCGGCGCCAAGCAGAGCGGCATCGGACGCGAAGGCGGGCAAGGGCATGGCATCGCCGAGTTCATGGAGGCGAAATATCTCGCCGTCGCGATTTAGACGGAGGACAGGCGCAGCGCGATCCCTTCAACCGTGACCATGTCGCGCCGTGGCGTAAGAAGCAGAACTGCGGTGGGGTCCAGAGCCGTCAGGCTCAGGCCTTCGAAGACAAGAGAGAGAGAGAGAGAGAGAGAGGAGATCAATTGTGCGCACCATCAAGGGACCGGCAATATTCCTGGCTCAGTTCGCCGGCGATGCTCCTCCTTTTAATACGTTGGACAGCATATGCGCCTGGGCAGCGGATCTTGGATACAAGGGCGTGCAGATACCTGGCTGGGTTTCCAGCTTTATTGACCTGGAAAAGGCTGCGACGTCGAAAACATATGCGGATGAACTGCGTGGCACAGCCCATCGTCATGGACCTCCGAGATTTCTGAATTGTCGACGCACCTTCAGGGGCAACTGGTCGCTGTGCATCCGGCCTACTCCAGTGCTTTTGATGGTTTCGCGCCGGCTGCAGTCCATGGGAATTCCTCCGCTCGGACGGCGTGGGCAATTCAACAATTGAAATGGGCCGCAAGGGCTTCGAGCAACCTTGGTCTGAATGCCCATGCAACCTTTTCGGGCGCGTTTGCGTGGCCTTTCATCTACCCCGGCCCCAACGCCCCCATGGCCTGATCGACGATGCCTTTGGTGAACTTGGCCGCCGATGGTTACCGATTCTCGATGAGTTCGATCGCAACGGCGTCGATGTTTGCTATGAATTGCACCCGGGCGAGGATCTGCATGACGGGGCGACTTTCGAAATGTTCCTCGATCAGGTGAAGAACCACGTTCGCGCCAATATTCTTTACGACCCAAGCCATTTTGTGCTGCAACAACTCAAGTATCTCGATTTCATCGATATCTATCACCAGCGCATCAAGGCGTTCCACGTCAAGGATGCCGAATTCAATCCAACCGGCAGGCAGGGAGTCTATGGAGGATTTCAGTCGTGGGTTAACCGCGCCGGACGTTTCCGATCGATTGGAGACGGTCAGGTTGACTTTCGATCGATATTTTCGAAGCTCACGGCCTACGACTACGCGGGGTGGGCCGTGCTGGAGTGGGAATGCGCGCTGAAGCATCCGGAGGATGGCGCTCGGAAGGAGCCCGGTTGATCTCCGATTACATCATACGGGTTACCGAGCGAGCGTTCGATGACTTTGCGAGCTCCGGCATAAACAGGGAAGCAAATCTGAGAAAATGCTTGGTCTGCCGCCAGATGAGGGCATGTCGCGAGAGACGGCGTGACGTCGCGGATCCGATTGGGAATGGTCGGTGGCGGGATCGGAGCCTTCATCGGCTACGTCCACCGAATTGCATCGCGAATTGACGACGATTGCGAACTGGTTGCGGGAGCTCTGTCCTCCGATCCTGATCTAGCTCTAGCATATCTGGTAGAAGGATTGGGCTGGCCGGAAGACCGAATATATGCAAGCTTTGCCGAGATGGCAGCGAAAGAGGCTGCCCGCGAAGACGGCATTCAGGCCGTCTCAATCGTTACACCCAATCACCTGCATTTTGCGCCGGCCAAGGCATTTCTTGAGGCTGGAATTCATGTGATTTGCGACAAGCCGCTTACGTCAACGCTCGGAGGCTCGTGCGCTGGCCAAAATCAAGCCAAAGAATGGCGCGAAGTTTCTATTGACGCACAATTACACGGGTTATCCTTTGGTACGGCAAGCGCGTGCCATGGTGGCGAATGGTGACCTGGGCAAGATTCGAGTCGTTCAAGTCGAGTATCCGCAAGATTGGCTAACTCGCCCCCTTTCAAGCAAGCAGGCGGATTGGCGCACGGATCCTGCTCGTTCAGGACCAGGCGGTGCTATCGGAGATATCGGTACGCACGCTTATAACCTTACACGATTTGTGACGGGTCTAAAAACGGCGGCCGTAAGTGCGGACCTGTCGACTTTCGTGGAGGGCAGACGGCTCGACGATAACGTGCACGTGCTGCTACGTTTTGCTAGGCAATGCACGCGGATGCTGTGGGCCAGCCAAGTTGCCGTAGGCTGCGAAAACGGTCTGCAGCTGCGCGTTTACGGCGAAAAGGCCGGGCTTGAGTGGCTCAGGACAACCGTGAACCAGATGTGGTTCACCGGAATTTGGCAGGCCCAAGCAACTCTCACGCGAGGCGGCGCCATCTCCGGTGACGCTCCTCCGATTCAGGTTCGACTGCCGAGCGGGCACCCCTGAAGGTTATCTCGAGGCGTTCGCCACACTTTATAGTCAGTTTGCTCAGCTGATCCGCTCGCGGAGACACTGCCTGCTCCCGACCCGCCGTCGCTCGCTGACGGAATTGAAGGAATGGAATTCATCGCCGCCGCGGTCCGATCGAGTAACAATCAGAGCATGTGGACAAGCCTCAGCGACGTGTAAGGCGCGGGCTAGATCCAACGCCAAAAGAACTCACGACGCGCATCCTGGTGGATCGCAGCCTACATGATCGCCGAAATCCTCCTTCGGCCACACGAGCACCGCTTGGGAGGAAGCCATGGTCGCCATCTATCCCGATCTCGCCGGCAAAGTCGTGCTGGTCACTTGGTGGCGCATCCGGCATCGGGAAGCGATCGTGCGCGGCTTCGCGCGCCAGAGATCGACCGTCGTCTAGCGCGCTTCACGACAACGGCGTTATCCGCCCTTTCGATATCGGAGCTCGCAAACTGCTTCGTCAACTACGCCATCGCGATCTGTCGTCAAGATGGAGGCACGCTGATCCACGCCTGCCAGCTCCACCAGGGATCGCAGCCAACCGGGGCGAGGACACCGCCATGGCCATGCAACACGCACAGTTCATCTCAGCAAAGCGACTCGCTGTTGCGACAATATCTACATCTTCGCGCTGGTCCCGATCTTGCGCACTGAAGGTACCGGCGCGCGATGACGGCCGCTCTACCTCGATCATCGACATGCCACGACTACTCATGCTGGTTCTTTTGGGAATTTCTTGATCTCCCAGTGCACACATCGTGCACATGCCGACCTCTGACTGACTGGAAGACTTGAACTCCTGCTTCAATCCTTCATGGGGATGATCGGAGAAGAGATAACCACGCGATTTCAATACTTTGCCTCATGCTCTTAATGGGATGAACCACGAGCATGCGCACCGCCAAACTTAGCCGAAATCGCGCAGGCTTGTACCCCGTTTTCACCGCTCGATGCACGCGTCGGCATCCAGCGGATTGAAAGAGCTAAACTCTCGTTGCATCGGGGCCGGAAAATTCCACGCCGGTCGCAGACACCATGCCTCTTCTTACTGGCACCGGCGCAGTACCTCACATTTCCAAGCACGAAAATTGCATGGAACTACCCTGCCTGCACAGCGAGCAACGCCATGAATCTGGTCAATCTGGATATACGCATGCTTCGCTCGCTGATGTCGGTCGTCGAAACCGGCAGCATCACCGAGACCGCGCGGCGGCTCGGCCGTACCCAGCCCGCGATCACCCTTCAGCTGCAGCGGCCAGAGGAGCTCACTGGAAAAGCGATCTTCATCCACGAGGGCCGCCGGCTGTTTCTGACAGCGGAAGGCGAGACAGTCTTGAGCTACGCGCGGTCGATCGTCGGTTTTCACGACGAAATGTTGTCGCAGCTCGCTTCTCCGGACATCGAAGGCCACGTCGTGCTCGGCACCCCTGACCTCGTATGCCGCCTTCATGCTCCCTCGATCCTGAGGATTTTCCGCAAAGCCTTTCCGCGCGTTCAGCTGGAGCTGAACTGCTCCCTCTCGACGCCTCTTGTCGGATGCGTGAAGCGCGGCGAGGTCGATATCGCGCTGGTGACCCGCATGAACGATTTCACCGGCGGACAGGTGGTGCGGCAGGAGCAATTGATCTGGATGACCGGGGAGCAATCCACGGCGCATAACGAAAGCCGATCCCCTGGCGCGCTGCTGCCGCCGGGCAATATCTATCGCGACCATGCGATCGAACGGCTGGAAGCCTCAAGACCTGATGGCGCATTGCCTGCGTCAGTCCGAGCGTCGGTGGTTTGCAGGCCGCCGCTTTCGCCGGCATGGCGGTCACCGTCCTCGGCCGCTCCGCACTGGTACGCAACATGCGCGAGATCGGTGACAACGAGAGCCGCCGCCGCTGCCGAAGGTCGATCTTCTGCTGTATAAATCGCCGACGGCGACATCAAAGGCCGCAAGCGCCCTGCACGACTATCTGGCGCATTATCTCAATCTCGACGACGACCTCCTGCTGGGCAAGCGAGCTGCCCTTGTCCACCGTTGACAGCGACGAACCCCGGTCAGGACATGCGGGGACGAAACTGGCTCCAGGGCCGCGCGCACTCGAACGCGGCAGCGATACGCACAATCAAGCTCCTCGTCGAGCCACGGCGCAATAATCTCAAGCGCCGATCGGAAGCCCGTCGGCGTCGAAGCCACGAGGAATCGTGCAGCTGGCAGCCCGGTCAGATTTATCGGCCAAGAGAACGGCGACCAACCTAGATGGCGGTCGACGGTGACGCCGTCGATCGCGTCAACGCCGAGGGCGCCCGCAGGAAATGCCGTCACCGCAACCGTTGGGGTGACGATCGCATCGACCTTCCCGAATATTTCCAGGAACGACATGCGCAGGCTGTTACGCCGGTAGCCGGCCTCGACATATTCAATACCGCTGTAGGAAGCGCCTTCGCCACAACATCGCGGTAGTCGCCGTCGGAGGCCATCAGCGCATCGGCACCGCGGGCGGAGACGGCCGCCGCCTGCTCGGTATAAGCGATCGGTTTCAAGATCCGCTCAAGCATATCCGGTTCAAATTGAACGCAATCGGGAACGATGTCGGCGCCAAGTGAACCGAGCATTTCAACCGCCGACCGAAATGCCGTGCGAACATCAGGCGCTACCGCCGCATATCCGAAGTCGGCACTGCTGCCGATCCTGATCCCGTCGAGCTTCACCGGTGTCGCGTCGAAGCGCCGCGCTGGCACCGACAGACTGGCGGCATCGCGCAGATCGTGGACCGCAATCGCTTCCAGAAGAAGGGCTGGCGTCGGCGACCGTGCGCGCGATTGGGCCGGTATGCGCCAGCGACGCCCATGACGGTGGCGAAAAGCCGGGCGATCTCGGGACCAGTCCGAAGGTCGGCTTGATACCGACCACGCCACAGAAGGCGGACGGGACACGGATCGAGCCGACACCGTCGGTACCGATCGCAAGCGGGCCGCATCCGGCGGCGACCGAAGCCGCGGCACCGCCGCTCGATCCGCCACTGGTCCGATCGCGGTTCCAGGGGTTGCGGGTGATGCCGGACACCGGGCTATCGGCGGTCAATTTGTAGCCGGACTCGCAGGTGGTGGTCTGTGCAGGTGACGATCGCGCCCGCCGATTTGAGCGCCGAAACCGCCGCCGCATCGACACTCGGCACCAGATCCCTGTTGGCGGGCGCGCCGCCCAGCGCCGGTAGTCCGGCGACGTAGACGAGATCCTTGATGCTGACGGGTACGCCGGTCAATTTGCCCTGCGGTTGTCCGGAGGACCAGGCCAGCGTGGCGCGGTCAGCGGCGGCGCGCGCCTGTTCATATGCCGGAGTCACGACCACATTGCAGGAAGCATGGGTCATTTCCAGCGCTGAGATCACGTCCTCGATGAGCGTCGCGCGGCGTGAACCGTTCCGTGCGATAGCCTTCCAGCAATTCAACGGCCGAAAGCCCGGCCAATTCATTTGGTCTGAACGACACCTTCGGCGCGGACGCTTCCTGCTTTCACCACGCGCCTCACGATGTTTGAAGAGCTGACATCACGGCCTTTTTCGCCATGACGGTCACGAGATGGGCGCGGTATTCCGCATCCGCGTGGATATCGGAACTCAGGTTTTCAGCATCCAGCTTGATCCCCGCGACCGCGTCAGGCGTGAACGCGCGCTCCAGCGCGGCTTCCATTGCGGCGACGCGAAAGACGCCTGGTCCGGCGCCGGTTACCGCGACCCGAACCTTTCCGGCTTGCTTCGCCGACACACACGCCGACCACCGCATAGCGTGATGCCGGCGATTTGAATTTGGCATAGCCCCGGCGGACGGCACCGGGAAGCGCAAGGCGGTGATGATCTCGCCCGGGTCGAGCGCCGTTTCGAATAGCCCCCGGAAGTAAGCGTCGGCGGCGATCTCCCGGCGGTCGGTCACGACAGTCGCATCGAGCGCGAGCACCGCGGCGGGATAGTCCGCCGAGGGATCGTTATTGGCGACCGAACCACCGATCGTGCCGCGGTTGCGAACCGCGGGATCGCCGATGCCGGCTGCAAGGCCGGCAAGCAGCGGTATCTTGCTGCGAACCAGTTCCGACTCCGCGACATCGACATGGCGGGTCATCGCACCGACCGTCAGGATGTCGCCTTGAGCTGAAATCACGGATAGCTGCGGGATCTTCGACAGGTCGATCAGCGCAGCAGGCGTCGCCAACCGCTGCTTGATGGTCGGCAGCAACGTCATCCCGCCGGCCAGCGGCATGCTGTCAGCAACGCCGCCAAGCAGCGCCGACATTTCATAAAGGGTAGTCGGCCTGTGAAATGCAAATGATCTCATCTTCGCCTCCTCTTACTCTGCGGCGCGCGGCATCGTGGCGTTCTGAATGACACGCCAGATCCGGTTCGGCGTCGCCGGCATATCGACGTGAAGCACGCCGAGATGGGACAACGCGTCGACGACGGAGTTGATAACGGCCGCAGGCGATCCGATGGTGCCGACCTCGCCACATCCTTTCACGCCCATCGGTGTGTGCGTGCAAGGCGTGGAATGGGTCTTGATCGTCATATTCGGCAGGTGATCGGCACGCGGCATGGTGTAATCCATGAACGAGCCTGACAGCAGCTGCCCCGAGACGTCGTCATAGACGGCGTTTTCATACAGCGCCTGACCGACGCCCTGAACGATGCCGCCGTGCAACTTGTCCCTCGACAATCATCGGGTTGATGACGGTGCCGACGTCGTCGACCGCAGTGTATTTCTCCAGCGTCACGATCCCCGTCTCGGGATCGATTTCGACTTCGGCGATGTGACAGCCGCCGGGATAGGTGAAATTGACCGGATCGTAATAGGCCTGCTCCTCCAGTCCGGGCTCGAGAATTTCGAGTGGATAGTCGTGCGGCACATAGGCAGCGCCGGCGATTTCCTGGAACGTCTTGCTGCGGTCGGTCCCCGCAACCGAAAACAGCCCGGCCTCGAACTGGATATCCTGCTCGCTGGCCTCGAGCAGGTGCGCCGCGATCTTCTTGCCCTTCAGCACCACCTTGTCGCTCGCCTTCGGAGAGCGCCGCGCCGCCGACGACCAGCGATCGCGAGCCGTAGGTGCCCATGCCGAACTGCACGCGGTCGGTATCGCCGAACACGATGTCGACGTTATCGAAGGCGACGCCGAGCTTCTCCGACACGATCTGCGCGAAGGTGGTCTCGTGCCCCTGCCCGTGATTGTGGGTGCCGATCAGCACCGTCACCTGTCCGGTCGGATGCACGCGGACGGTGGCGCTTTCGTAGAGGCCGCCACGGGCGCCGAGACGTCCGGCAAAGCGCGACGGTGCGAGGCCGCAGGCTTCGACGTAGGTCGAATAGCCGAGGCCGCGGAACTTGCCGTCACGTTCCGACGCCGCCTTGCGTTCCGCGAAGCCCGCGACATCCGCCGCCGCAAGCGCGCCTTCGAGAGCAGCCCATCGGATCGCCGGAATCATATTCGACGAGGACAGGCGTCTGATACGGATAGGCTTCCTTGGCGATGATATTACGACGACGCAATTCGACGCGATCGATGCCCATTTCCGTGGCCGCGACATCCACCAGCCGTTCGACCACGAACGTCGCTTCCGGCCGCCCGGCGCCGCGATAGGCATCGACCGGCACCGTGTTGGTGAAGACCACCTTCACGTTGCAATAGATCGCAGGCGTCGTGTAGACGCCGCTCAACAATGGCCCATAGAGATTGGTCGGGATGTTGGGGCCGAAGGTGGAGAGATAACCACCCATGTTGGCCAATGTGACGACCTTCAGCGCGAGGAATTTTCCATTCTCGTCCAGCGCCAGTTCGGCCTCGGTGACGTGATCCCGGCCGTGCCGGTCCGAGATGAAACCCTCGGTACGGTCTGCCACCCATTTGACGGGACGGCCGACCAGCTTCGCCGCCCAGGTGATCACAGCCTCCTCGCCGTAGTGGAATTGCTTGACGCCGAAGCCACCACCGACATCGAGGCGCCACCACGCGCATTTTCTGCTCGGGAATCTTGAGCACCAGGGCGCTCATCAGGAATCGCACAACATGCGGAAACTGACTCGTAGTCCACAGCGTATAATGGCCGGTCCCGCCGTTGTACTCGGCGACCGCCGCGCGCGGTTCCATCGGGTTGCCGATCAGTCGATTGTTGACGAGGCTAAGACGCGCCACATGCGCGGCCTTCTTGAACGCCGTCGCAACGGCGGCCTTGTCGCCGAGCTCCCAGTCGCAGCAGAGATTGTTTGGAACGTCGTCGAACAGTTGCGGTGCGCCCGGACGAACGGCTTCGAGCACGCCGACGACGGATGGTAGCACTTCGTAATCCACGACCACCGCTTCCGCCGCGCGCGCGAGCTCCAGCGTATCGGCGACCACAAAGGCGACCATGTCGCCGACGAAGCGCACCTTGCCCTGCGCCAGCATCGGAAACGCCGGCTCCTTCATCGGCAGGCCATCCGAGCCATGAATGCCCCAGCCGCAAGGCAGCGAACCGAGGCCGTCGGCCGCGACATCGTCACCGGTCAGCACGGCCTCGACACCCGGCAGCGCCAGTGCGGGCGCCTTGTCGATGCCACGGATCGCCGCATGGCCATGCGGCGACCGGATGAACACGCCGAACGCCATGTCGGCCCGCTTGATGTCGGCGACGTAATTGCCGCGGCCGGTCAGAAAGCGGAAGTCTTCCTTGCGGCGCGGTGCAGCCCCAATCCCGATCACTTTCGACATGGCTATTCTCCACTTACCGACGCGTGCATGGCGGCCGCGCCGGCCAGCACCGACGCCACGATGTTCTGATACCCGGTGCAGCGGCAGATATTGCCCTCGAGGCCGTGGCGAACCTCGGCTTCGGTGGGCGTTGGATTTTTCGTCGCCAGCGCCACCGCCGTCATCACCATGCCCGGGGTGCAGAAGCCGCATTGCAGGCCGTGATTTTGATGAAACGCTTCCTGCATCGGATGCAGCGCGTTCGAACCACCCGGCCCCGACAGACCTTCGATCGTCGTCAGCGTGCCGCCGTCGAGCATCGGCGCGAGCAAGGTGCAGCTTTTTACCGCCTCGCCGTTGAACAGCACGACACAGGCGCCGCACTGACTGGTATCGCACCCGACATGGGTCCCTGTCAGGTTCAGGTTCTCACGCAGCAGATCGGCGACCAGCGCCGATGGCTCGATGTCAACCGTCCGCGACCGGCCGTTGAGCGTAAAACTGACTATCATGGGTGACCTCCCGTCATGAGCGACATCAGGCGAGAACACGGGCGCGGCCCGCCGACCAGGTGGCCAGCGGCACGTCGCCGACATTGAAGGGATCGCGGAAAAAATCCGTTCCGGAACGTAGGCGACAAAATCCTCATCAGGCACCGTGTCGAGCATCACCTTGACGAACGAGCCCTGATATTCGATCGCGGTTACCCGGCTCGGCAGCGCCGTCGCGCCATCGTCGGGGCTGCCGGCATCGGCGCGCACCAATTCGATATCGTCGCGCCGCACCGCCAGATCGATGCGGTCGCCCACGGCCATCCGTGCCTCGGCACCCAGCCGGACGTGGATTCCGCTGCGGTTCGGCTGGGAGAGCACGACAAACCTGTCGCCGACCTTCTCGACCTTCCCAGACAGCACATTCTGCCCGCCCAAAACTCCGCAACATAGCGGTCGCGCGGATAGGCGTAGACGTCGCGCGCCGGTCCCGATTGCTTGATCTTGCCTTTTTCCATCACCACGACGATGTCGGCGAGCGCAATCGCCTCGAGCTGGGTATGGGTAACGTGAATGAAGGTGATCCCAAGCTCGCGCTGCATTCGCCGCAGCTCCTGCCGCATCTGCACCCGAAGCTGTTCGTCCAGGGCCGAAAGCGGCTCGTCGAGCAGCAGCACCCGCGGCTCGGTGATCGCCGCGCGTGCCAGCGCCACGCGTTGCTGCTGGCCGCCCGACAGATTGGCCGGCAACCGGTCCGCCAGCTCTGTCAGGCGCACCTTTTCCATCATCCGATCGGCGGCCTTGTAGCGCTCGGCCTTCGACTGCCCGCGCACCCGTAGCGCAAATGCGATGTTGTCGCGGACGGTGAGATGCGGAAACAGCGCGTAGGACTGGAACATCATCGCGGTACGCCGCTCGACCGGCGCCATTCCTGCGACATTCTCGCCGCCGATCACGATCTCGCCTTTGGTCGGCTCCTCGTGGCCGGCGATCATCCGCAGAATCGTCGTCTTGCCGCAACCGGAAGGCCCGAGAAAGCAGCAATAGGCGCCGTCGGGAATCTTCAGATTGACGCCGTCGACCACGTTGGTGACGCCGTCATAGCTCTTGCAGAGACCTGCCAATTCGATATCGCCAGCGCCCGCGCGCATTCCAAAGACCTCAATGACCTGTCGCGCGTACGCCACGGCGCTTGTTGATGACAATGATGGCGCCGATGCAGGCGCCGATGATGATGAACGACACGATCGTGGTGACGGTGCCGAGCGCGTATAGCGACGGCGAAGTCACGTTGAGCGTCATGCTCCATATCTCGAGCGGCAGGGTATTGAGCGAGCCGGAGGTCTGCAGCGTGCGGGCGAATTCATCATAAGACAGCGTGAAGCCGAACAACGCGACCGCGACAAGGCCCGGCGCCAGCACGGGAATCACCACCAGCCTGATGGTTTGCCAGCGGGTGGCGCCGAGATCCCGCGCCGCCTCCTCCCACACGCTGTCGAAGCGGGACATCACGGCGAACATCACCAGCACGCCAAACGGCAGCGTCCAGGACAATTGCGCACCGAGCGCCGACGTGTACCAGCTCGGGCTGATGCCGATCCACTGGAACAAGAGGCCAACGCCGAGGCCGAGCACCAGCCCGGGCGCCACGAGGCTGCCGATCATCAGGTAGAACACGAGCGTGTCGCCGAAAAAGCGGCGACGAAACGCCAGCCCGGCCATCAGCGAGACCACGAGCGTGATCACCGTGACCAGCACCGCAAGCTTGATCGAGCGGTCGAACGATCCTTTGACGTCGCCGGTGCGCACCTGCGTGAACAGATCGATGAACCAGTGCAGCGAATGCCCCTTCATCGGAAACACCAGCCCGCCGCGGATGTCCTGGAACGACAGGATGTAGATGCAGATCATCGGGCCGTAGAGGGCGGCGACGTAGAGGATGAAAACGGTCGCGAGCGCGTAGAAGGTCCAGGGACGGCGGTCGCCGCGCGCGACCGCGGAAATACGCCGGGTTCTGATCATGGGCATATCGGCCTCGCCGAGAGCGACCGTCATTGCGTGATCTCCCGGCGGATATCGACGACGCGCAGGATCAGGGCGATCATGGCAATGAGAACGAGGGTCAGCAGCATGGCACTCGCCGCGGCGATCGGATATTGCAGCACGCCGACATTTTCGTAGAACGCACTGACCACCGAGGCGGAACCGCCGCCGGACATCACCTTGACCACGAAGAAGTCGCCCATCACGATCGAGATCACGAAGGTGGATCCGAGCGCAATGCCGCTTTCGACATCGGAATGATGATGTAGCGCATCACGTCGAGCCGGCTGGCGCCGGCATCGAGCGCCGCCTCCACCACCCGCTTGTCGATGCGCGCCAGCGAATTGAAGATCGGCACCACCATGAAGATCGTCAGCTGGTGGACATAGGCGATGACGACCGCGAGCCCGGAATAGAGCAGCACTTCAAGCGGCTCCCGGATCACGCCGATGCCGAGCAGCGTCGAGTTGACCAACCCTTCCTTTCCCAGCAGCGAATCCAGGAAATCATCCGGATGATGTTCGAGGTCCAGAACGGGATCGTGCAGACCAGAAACAGGCCGATCGCAAGCAGCTGGTTCTTGACGTGGAAGACGAGAAAATATGCGACCAAAAAGCCGATGATCAGCGTGAAAAGCCAGGTCAGGATCGCAAATTTGAGTGTCGTCACATACAGAAGGAACGTCTGCGCCGATGTGAGCACGTCGACGTAGTTCGCCAGCGTAAACGTCGGCAACAACCCACCGAAGCCATCGGTCTCGAAGAAGCTCGCGACCAGCACGACAAGGGTCGGCAGCAGGAAAAACGGGACCAGCACCATCATCAGCGGCGTCACGTACAGCCATGCACTCAAATTTGGTCGCTGCATCACCTGGCCTGACTGGACTTCATTCTGGATCTTTCGGAACAGCATTTTGCGGCCTGCCGGCACCCGTTCGGCGCCGGCAGGCCGGTTCGCCTCAAGCGATCTTGAAATCGTTCCAGCGCTTGTTCATGTAGGCCGCTTCATCCATCAGCGTGTTCCAGCACGAGATGTTCTTGACCCGATCGAGGAATGAACCGCCGTCCCGTTTGGTGCCGGCCTTCTCCATCGGCACGCCATAGGGATCGTTGATGACCGATGGCGCGGGCTTGCCGTCGTACCAGAAGTCCCACTCTGCCGCGGTGAGGAACTTCTTCGCCGTTGACGGCACCGGGCTGTAGTAGCCGTACCGGCCGACGAAGCCGCCCTGCCAGCCCGACAGGTACCAGTTGAGATATTCATAGGCCGCATCGAGCTTCTTGCCCGACAGGTGCTTCATCAGCCCCATGCCATTGCACCAGCCGCGATAACCTTCCTTGCCGTTCTTGACGTTGACCGGCGCGTAGACGCAGGGGATCTCCTTGACGCGAACCGCGGCTACCGCCGGCGACCACATCGACTGGATGACGACCTCGCCTGCGGCCATCAACTGCACGGACTGGTCGAAGGTGGTCCAGGTCGCGCGGAACTGACCCGCCTTTTTCAGTTCGATCAGCTTGTCACAGGTGAAATCGATCTCCTGCTTGGTCATGTTGCCTTTGTTGCCGTACTTGATCAGGCCGGCGCTTTCGAAGCAGAGCGCGGCGTCCATGATGCCGATCGCCGGGACATCGAGGATCGCCGCCTTGCCCTTGAATTTCGGGTCGATCAGATCTTTCCACTCGGTCACCTCGTGACCGACGAGATCGGGGCGATAGCCGATCGAGTCCGCGTTATAGACCTGCGGCAGGAATGTCGCCCATTCGGTGACGCCGTCATGCAGCTCGGTCGCATTGGGCTTTGCGATATACATCGCCTCGTAGGGAGAAATGCCCTGCCGCGGAATTTTGTGACCGTCGATCTCGCCCTTGGTGAAGATCGGCAGGATGTTGTCGAATTCCTTGATCTTCTTGACTTCGATGCCCTGGATCACGCCACGCTTGGCGGCGAAGCTTGGCCTGCCATCCCTCGAGGTCGGCGATGTCGACCGAGTCGGGCTGGCTGATGAAGCGGTTGATCGCAGCCGACGTGTCGAGGTTCTGCATTGTGACCTTGAAGCCAAGGTCTTTCGCAGCCTGGTCGCCGATCGCCTTGACCACCGAATAGGAGACGCCGACGTGTCTCAATTCGATATCCTTGATCTCCTGCGCCCAGATCGTCGGAAATCCGCGGATAGCGTCGGCGCCAATCGCTGCGCCGGTTACAGCCGCGCCGGCCTTGAGAACGGCGCGTCTTGAAATGCCTTTCTTCTTCGCCGGAAGCGCGGGCAAAGCACCTTTCGCGTCACCATTCTCATCACTAGACATCGTTCTCTCCGTCCGCGGGTTGATGGACCAGCCTGCTCATCCAACCGGCCTCGTTCGTTTCGCGACCGTGTTGATGATGAAGCGTAGCGACGGAGAAATCGGATTGTAAAATCGGAAGTTGAAATACCTCGTATAAGGACGACTAATGGAAATCATGGCCTTGCCCAATGTGGCAGCATGCCGATCTATAATTTGACCTTTACTGCGCCAGTGGCCGACGGCTGGATGGACGCCGAAGCCTCCCTCCGGCTTTGCCGCCCATCTCGGCTAGGTTGACGGACCGGAGGCGCTGTTGGTCGCTCGTTCGCTGCTTTCACGATTGCAGTGGAGCTTGGCGGCTCCATATCGCATTGGTGATGCGTCGCTGGGCGACCTCAGCAACAAATGAACACTTTGAAGTTTCTGCCGGGAGTGGACGTGCGTGGCTGATAGTCTCGGCGGCAGCAGGATGGACTGCTGAATCCCCGGCTGAGCGGACCGCGCGCTTTTACCGCAGAGAGGCCGAGACGCGACGCCGCGCGCGAACAACGATGCGGCGGTAAAGAACGGCGCAGCGCTGATCGCCGAAAAAGAGAACACAACTGTCCGAAACGCTGCGCGTTAGCCGCAAATCCTTCTTTGATGTACCACCTACGGCGGCCGCCGAAAGGACGAAGGTCGATCTCTGTATCCAGCAACCGCGGACAGGACGGCACCCTGCCTCGTTGTTCCCTGCACCTGGCGAGTTACTGGCAACGCAAATTCGCGCGACGTGTTTACCATGCCTGGTCGAAGGCGTCGCAAGCCCATGGCACGGTCGGTTGCGATTCCCGGATATTCGCTGCTGGCGGCGCCCGACGTTGGGTGGCGGATATCGGCGACTGGCGAGTGCTCCCGATCGCTCGGATTGTGCTGCGACCGAAAACAGAGAAGTCGGCACGGCATCACCGGGCCCGTCGGTATCGCCTCTCGGGCTGGTCGGCCGGCGCCCATCCCGTCGCACTGGCGCTCGATCATCCCGCGCGTCGCCCGCCGTAGGGCACGGCGATTTCCACACGGCGTGTACGATCTTTGGGCCCATCCGGGCGACCACCCAGAGGCGCTTTCAACAATGCGCTGAAGCCGACCAGCGCGGAAGTTGCGGCGCATTATCGCCGCTTCGCGCCTGCCCGCCAAAAGTGTCCGACGCGGCTCGACATCGCCTGGCGGCACGGCGAACTGCCGGCGCTGGTTTTCCGATCCAATCAAGCTTCATGAAGTGCGAGCCGCCTTTGCGTAACGCGTCCGGCGAAGCTCTTGCCGACTCAGAGGCGCGGACCATTTCACGTATCCTCATCGGCGAATTTCTGCGGCGTCCCGACGGCGCCACTTGTCGCGACACATCTGGCGCGAAAAGCTTGTTGGATAGCTGTTTCTGAAGTTCCCGGCGACTCTGGTTGCCGCAGCGTCGATCCAGACCTGATCATCCTGATCCGACCGATATAGCCGCAACGGCCGGCTCGGCCAGCCGTAGGAAATCCGGCCGTTACGGAGATCGAACGAGGCCGCGTGGACGCGGGACAGAACAAGCGCCTCCCGACAGGTGTCCGGCGCTAAGGTCAGCCTGTTCGTGCGGGCAATACCGCTCGCAGGCCGCCGCGCGTCCTTCGCTCCAGATCAGGATCAAATCGACGCCGGTGACGCGGACGCAGACGATCGTTTGCGAGAATCAGCCGGCTGAGCCCGCAAGACCGGCATCCATTGCCCCGTCGCTCGACAACGCCGCCGCCATTCCGGACCGCTCAGCCGCCAAGATAGGCCTTCGCACGTGCTCGTTCTCGATCATACTCGGCGCCCGGTCCCGATAGAGAACGACGCGGCCGCCTTCCAGCAGATAGGCGTGGTCGCACATCTCCGAGCGCCGCAAAAGCGTTCTGCTCCACCAGCAGGACCGTCGTTCCGGCGTCGCGGATGCCGCGGATGATCGCAAAGGTTCGCTCGACGATGTTGGGCGCAAGCCCAAGCGAAGGCTCGTCGAACATGAATCAGGCGTGGACGCGCGACATCAGCGCCCGGCCGATCGCCAGCATCTGCTGCTCGCCGCCCGACAGTAGTGCCGCGCCTGCCTGCTTGCGCGCTCGGCCAAGGCGCGGAAACTCGGCATAGATCCGCATCGCGGTCCGCCGCGATCTCCGGCGGCATCGGTGCGCAGATAGGCGCCCATGTCGAGATTTTCCTCGACCGTCATGTGCGGGAAGACGCGCCGGCCTTCCGGGCAATGCGCGATGCCACTGACAGCCACCACGCGCGGCGCGCTTGGCGCCAGCGATGTCCTCGCCCTCGAACAGCATCGATCCCGAGCGCGGACGCAACGAGGCCGGAGATCGCGCGCAGCGTGGTGCCTTGCCGGCGCCGTTGGCGCCGATCAGGCGACCAGCTGGCCCGGCCTTGACCGTCGAGCGAGACGCCCGTGCAGCGCCGTGACCGCTGCCGTAGCCGCAGACCATGTCGCGGATCTCACAGCCACGCTTTGCCCTCCTTGCTCCGAGATAGGCCTCGATGACGTGCGCGGGTCGTTTCGGATCACGTCCGGCGAGACCTCGGCAATGATCCGGCCGCAGTTGAGAACACCACGATCCGGTCGGAGACGCTCATCACCATCGGGCATGTCGTGCTCTGACCGAGCAGGATGGTGACGCCGCGATCGCGGATGTTGCGGACCAGCTGCACGAACGTGTGGGGTTTCGATGCATTCATGCCGGAGACCGGCTCGTCGAGCAGCAGCATCGTCGGCTGCGCGGCGCCAGCGCCAGCGCGCACGCCGACAAGCGCTGCTCGCCGTAGGACAGGGAGCCGGCAAGATCATGGCGCGTGCCGTCGAGCCCGACGCAGTCGCACGAGCTCCGCCGGCGCGTTCACGCAAACGTCCGCTCGCGACAGCGCGCGCGCGCGGCAGGCGCCAGAACGGCCTTCGAGCAGGCTCGACCTGCCCGTGGCGGTGCAGCCTCGATCAGACGTTGTCGTAAACCGTGTCGTTCGGAAAAACGCTGGTGCGCTGAAACGTGCGGATCAGGCCGAGACCGGCGATCTCGTGCGGCTTGAGTCCGTTGCAAGCCGCGTGCCGCGATAGCGTCACGGCGCCGTTGGTCGGTTCCAGGAAGCCGGTGACGACGTTGAAGGCGGTGGTCTTGCCGGCACTGCTCGGTCCGATCAGGCTGACGATCTCGCCCTCTGCCGACGCTGAAAGTTCATGTCCGGAGAGCGCAACGAGCCTGCCGAAGTGCACGCGCGACCTGCTCGCACGCGGCAGATGCCGGTCTGCTGGGAGCTGTCATCACGCATGCTCCGGCGTCGCGGCTTGCGAACGCACCGGGCAGCTCGTTTCGATCCGCTTGCGCCGGACTGGTCGAATCCGAGCTCGCGTCAGCGATCGGCACGATGCCGTCGCGGCAACACGAACAGGATGACGATCAGCACGACCGCCGTAGGCGATCCATTGCGCTTCTGGCGCCATGATCGGACGCAGGAACACCGGCAGCAGGCCGAAGATCATGCCGCCGACGATCGGGCCGGCCAGCGACCCCTTGCCGCCGATGATCACCATGATCACCATCGTCACGGTATGTGAGTGAACGGCGAACACCTCGGGATCGATGATCCGGATATAGTGCGCATAGAGGCTGCCGGCGCGCGCCCGCGATCCCGGCCGAGATCACCGCCGCGAGCGTGAGCGTCTGTCGCACGTCGATGCCGACCGATACCGCCAGCGTTTCATTTTCCATCAGCGCCGCGCATGGCGCGGCCGAAATGCGGAATGCAACCAGGCGCAGATCAGAGATAGGCGATCAACCGCGACCGACAGCACGAGGTAGTAGTTCTGCAGCTTGGTGCGCAGCGTCGAGATCTCCGAGACCCGGCAATCCGACCGTGATCGACGGAATGTTGGTCAGCGCCAGCGGACCCTGCGTCAGCTCGACCCAGTTCAGCGCGACCAGCCGGACCACTTCGGCGAAGCTGAAATCGTCACGATCACGAAATAGGCGCCGCGCACGCGAGAACGACAGCAGCCCCACGAGATAGCCGCACAATCCCGCAATGACGATGGCCAACGCGAAAGCCGGCGATCGGCGGCCAGGGCTCGTGAACAACGCGGAATGCCGAACGGGCAAGCTCGACGTCGAAACCAAGCGACGTCAGTGCGCTGACATAGGCGCGCCGATGCCGAAGAACGCGATATGGCCGAGGCTGAGCTGGCCGGTGAAGCCGAGCAGCAGATTGAGGCTCATCGCGCCGATGATGAAGATGCCGGTCGTGATCAACGCGTTCAGCAGATAGGGATCGCTGCAGCCACAGCGGCACCGGATGCGAACGCGACGACCGAGAGAATGGCGACACCCGCCTCATCCGACGCGCTCCGATCGCGCGAAACAGTCCGGTCGGCTTGAAGATCAGACACCGCGATGATGATCAGGAAGCCCATGGCGTCGCGGTATCCCGACGACAACGTAGCCGGCGCCGAGCTCTTCGGCCAAGGCCAGGATGAAGCCGCCGATCACCGCACCGGTGATGTTGCCGAGCCCGCCGAGGATCACGATCGCGAACGCCTTGACGGCGGCGAGATCGCCCATCTGCGGGAACACGACATAGACCGGGCCGAGCAGCGCGCCGGCCGCGGCGGCAAGGCTCGAACCGATGGCAAAGGTCGAGTGTGTAGATCAGGCTCGACGTTGACGCCCATCAGCGACGGCGGTGTCCGGATCCTGAAAGGTCGCGCGCATCGCGCATGCCGAGCTTGGTGCGGTTGATCAGCGAGATAGCGTGACGACGATCAGCAGCGCCGCGGCCGCAAGCACGAACAGCCGCAGCCATGACACCGAGACCGGTCCCGAGCACCAGCGGCGCTTCGGGAAACGGCGTCGTCGACCGACTTGGCCACGCCGCCCCAGATCCACGAGCGCGCCGGACTGCATCGCGATCCAGGCGCCGATCATCACCAGCATGGTGGTGTCGATGTCGGAGCCGCGCAGCGGCCGCAGCAACGTCAGTTCGATCGCGCGCCCAAGCAGCCATGCCGGCGCACCGACGGCAACCGGCAGCGCGAGGAAGAAATTGAGGCCCGAGCTGGTGCACCACGATGAACATGACGTAGGCGCCGAACGTGTAGAGCACGCCATGCGTGAAATTCACGACGTTCATGATGCCGAAGATCAAGGTCAGCCCGATGCCCAGCAGGGCATAGGTGCCGCCGAGCACCAGCATGTTGACCAGATGTTGCAGAAACTCGCTCAAGGTCGGCTCCCGATATCCTGGATGCCGGCGAGGGCCGCCGCCTGACCGCGGTCCTCGCCGATCGGTCAGCGTCGACGTCAGAGCGTCTTCATGCCTGACTTTGCCGTCGGTGATTTCGATCAGGTAGACGTTCGGCTGGCTCTGGCCGCTCTCCTTGCCTTCAGGACCGGATTTGCTGGAACACGATGTCGCCGTTCAGGCCCTTGCATGTTGATATCCCACAGCGCCGCCTTGATCGCCGCAGGCTCCGCCTGCCTGCCTTCTCGATCGCGGCTGCCGCGGTGCAGGATGCCGTCATAGCCACGGAAGCTTTCGGTGCAGCCGGCGAAGTCGAAGCCGCGCTTCTTCCATTCCGCTGATGAAGTAGTTGGTGGCTTCCGGATCTGGCGTCTTGTCCGGGAACCAGGGCAGGAACGTCGTCAGGTGCATGGTGCCGTTGGCGGCGGCGCCGCGCCTGCGCGATGATCTGGTCCGGATTCTGCGAGCCGCCGGTGGTGATGATCCGCTTCTTGAGGCCGAGCGCCGCCGCCTGCTTGAAGATCAGCGGTGAGCTGGTCGACCGCCGTGGCGTCACGATGATGGTGTCGGAATCGGAGCCCTTGATCTTGAGAGCTGCGCGCTCATGTCCTGCGCGCCCTGGTCCATGGTCTCGACCAGGCCGACCGCGATGCCGTCTTCCTTCATCATCTTGCTGAAATCTTCCGGCGGTGCCGCGTCCCCAGTCATTGTTGATGACGAGGAAATCGACCTTCTTCAATTCGAGCTTGTCGACGATCCGCTTGAACGCCGCGGCCTCGACCGCCGATGGCGGCGAGATGCGGAAGATGTAGGGATTGCCGGTCGTGGTGATCTTGCCCGACGAGGAGGTCTCGACCACCATCGGCGTCTTCGTATTCCATCAGCTTCGGCATCACGCGCAAGCGTGAGGCTCGAGCCCCACGCGCCCATCAGCGACCGGCACCTTGTCGCTGGTGATCAGCTTTTCGGCGACCGGCGGCCGCCTCGGTCGGATTGCTCTTGTTGTCCTCGATGACGAGCTCGAGCTTCTTGCCGAGAACGCCGCCTCTGGCGTTGATCTCGTCGGCCGCGATCCTGGCGCCGTTGACGACATAGGTGCCGGACGCGGCGAACGGCGCCGGTGAGCGGCTCGTTGACGCCAGGATCTTGATGGTTCGAGCTTCGGGCGGCCGCCACTCCAGCAAAGCGACCGCCAGCGCGATCGCCGGAACAAGTCTGAAAGTCCGCGTCATGTGCTTCTCCAATCTCACGCTGTTAATCTATCCGCAGTCCAAACCTCGTCGTTCCGCATGCACGCGGACGTCGATCCATCATGCCGCTCCGTCCTCGTTTGGACGAGAAACGACCAAGCCAACGCGCAATCTGCGCGCGCAAAAGACCGAAAACGCCAGGCGCCATCCGTTCAGCTCGGCCGGAGCGGCTTCGGCCGGACGATGTACTCCGGACAGGCGGCGGTCGAGATTGCCGGCAAATTCGCGATCAACCGCGCCGGCGAGATCGCGCACCAGCCCCGGCCTTCCGACCTCGCGCCAGCATTCCTGTAAGCGTGTATCCGATGGAGAGATCGACGCGCGTCCCCTGCTCGATCGGCACCAGCCGATAGCGGATTTCGCCCCTGGGTCGCGGACCGGCTGCGCGCGGTCGTTGCCGATGCCGACGATGCGGCCGGACATATCGCCGGGGCTGCGTCTCGACGCGCGCGGCGCCCTGGAAGCGTCGCGGCGATCGGGCCGATCCTGACGCGGATCGCACCTTCGACGCGGCTGCCGGCTTCGGCGGCGCCGTCAACGACGCGCCGGGAAGACAGGCCGCGACGGCTGCGATATCGCCGAACATCGCAAAGACCCGCTCGGGCGGATGCGCGACGTCGAACTGTTGCTCGAGGACAGTGGCCGAGCGAAGTCCGGGATCGTGAATGGGCCGATCGGCCAGCTTTCGCGGCGGCATGGCTTCGCACCGCCTGACCGGCCGCATGCCGCGCCGGTGCAGTGCCCGACCTGAGCCGACGGGACCCAAGCATCTTGCGCCCTCCATCCGGTTCGGGCGCGAGATGTCGCGCGCGCCGCGCTTCGATCACAGACTGGACCGCGCGCACGATACCCGACATAGCCGGTGCACCGGCACAGGTTGCCGCTCATGACCGACACGGATGACGCGCTCATCGGCGTCAGGCAGGCGCAGCACGAGATCGCGCGCGGACGATCAGCATTCCCGGCGTGCAGTAGCCGCACTGCAGCGCATGCTCGCGGGTGAAGGCCGCGCGCAACTCGACGACGACGTCGTCCCCATCGAGGCCTTCGATCGTGGTGACCTCCGCACCTCTCGCAGGCCACCGCATAGGTGATGCAGGAGCGCGCCGGCATCGCCGTCGAGCAGCACGCGTGCACGCGCCGCAGACGCCGTGCTCGCAGCCAAGATGGGTCCCGGTGCAGGAGTCGAGCTTGTCGACGCACGAAGTCGCGCGAGGCTGGTGCCGCGGCTCGGCTTGAGGCCTGCACCGCACGCCGGTTGTACGTGTGAGCGCGATCATGTTCATGCGGCGCGCCCCGTGGACGGCGCGCCTGAGAACGCTGATCACGATTATGACGATGCGGCCGCGCTCGAGCAACGCCGGCTTTGCCAGCAGCGGCGTCCGCGACCCGTGCGTCGAAGCGATCCAGTTGTAGTCGCCGGCAATGCGACCGCCGAACAGCTCGCTGCGGCATCGGTCGAGGACGATGCGGCGCGGCGTCGATCGCTGCCGATCACGACGCGGCGCGCGTTGCGGCGTCTCGGATCGATCAGGACGGCGCCGATCGCATGCGCGAACTCGCCGGTCTTGCGGCAGACTCTTGGCAGTAGCCCCACAGTGCGCCGATGACCGACATCGCACAGGGACATGGATCGCCTCGACGATCTCGCCAGTGGCGCAGCGCGCGATTCAGCGCGCCGACGAACGAAATCCTCGATTGCGATACCGTGCGCGCACCGGCAGGCTTGCGCAGCGTCAGTCGCCGCGCCCAGCGCCGACAGCGCGGATGACCCAGTCCGCCGCAGGATCGGCGTGGCTGAGCGATGCCGCCGATCGTGCCGCGGTTGCGGACCGCGCGATAAGCGATGTTGCGCAGCGACACCGCGCATGCGCGCCGCGCGTGACGTCGGGCATGCGGCCGTCCTCGATGTCGGCATGGGTAACGCAGGCGCCGAAGCACGAGCTCGTCGTCGCGCCGCTCAGCCTGCTTCGAGCTCGGCGCTAACGCCGATGTCGACGATCAGGTCTGCGGCTCGCACCAGCCGCAGATTGAGCATCGGCCCGAGCGACTGGCCGCCGGCGATGATCTTGGCGGAGCGCGCGGCTTCGACCAGCAGCGGCAGCGCCGCCTGCAGGTCGCGCGGACGTTCAGTAGCCGAACGACGCCGGCTTTCATGCCGCCGGCCTCTCTGCGTCGCGCGGCCGCGAGCACCGCCTCGACGATGCGGTGCGGCGTGATCGGCGACTGCATCAATTCGACGCCGAGCGGCCGCAGCGCGTCGTTGACCGCATTGGCGATCGCGGCCGGCGGCGCGATGGCGCCGCCCTCGCCGATGCCCTTCACGCCGAACTGCGTGTAGGGCGACGGCGTCTCCATGTGATCGAGACGCGGCGGCCGGCACCCTCGGTCGGCCCGGGCAGCAGATAGTCGGCGAAGCGTCGTCGCGAGCGGCTGGCCGGAGCGCATCGAACGGCATCTCTTCGTAGAGCGCGGTGCCGATGCCCTGCGCGAGGCCGCCATAGATCTGGCCGTCCACGACCATCGGATTGACCAGCACGCCGCCGTCCTCGACGATGACGTAATCGAGGATCTCGACCTCTCCGATGTCGGGATCGACCGCCACGACCGCGGCGTGCGCGGCATAGCTGAAGGTGCCGCTGTCGCGCTGCGGCTTGTAGCCGACGTCGACCTCGAGGCCGCCCGGATCGACGTCGGCCGGCAGATCCTGCGGGCGCACGTACCAGGTGTGCGCGATCTCCTGTCAGGCTGACGCTGCCGTTGACGCCGCGCAACCGCGGCCGTCACTGCAGCACCACCGCATGCCGGATCGTGCTGCAAGCAGCTTCGCGCCGATGCGTCTCGGCGCGCTCGCCGAGTTCGCGGCAGGCGGTTGCGACCGCGCCGCCCGCCATCACCATCGAGCGCGAGCCCCAGGTGCCGGTCGAGTACGGCGTCATCGCGGTGTCGCCGAGGATGATGCGCACCTTGGCGACGTCGACGCCCAGCATCTCATGCGCGACCTGGGCCAGCGTCGTCTCCATGCCCTGACCGTGCGAATGCACGCCGACGCGCAGCTCGAGGCCGCCATCCGGCGTCAGGCGCGCAGAGGCCTGTTCGTGGCCGGGCACCATCGGAATGCCCCAGCCGGAATAGACCGACGTGCCGTGCGCGGCCTGCTCGCAATAGATCGAGACGCCGACGCCGATCCGGCGGCCGTCCGCCTCGCCCTGTGCGCTGGCGTGCCCGCACGCCGTCGACGTCGATCGGCCGCAAGCGCGCGCCGCATCGCCTCGGGATAGTCGCCGCTGTCGAAGTGTTTGTCTGGTGATGTTGTCGAACGGCATCTGCTCGGCTGCACCAGATTGCGCAGGCGCACTTCGCCCGGCTCGATCCGGCCTCGGCCGCCACCAGCGTCGAGCATCAGCTCAAGCGCAAAACAGACGCCGGTGCGGGCCACGCCGCGATAAGGCAGGATCGGACACTTGTTGGTGGCGACCGAAAACGTCCGGCAGCGATAGGCCGGCATCAAATAAGGTCCCGGCAGGATGCTGGCGACCTGCGCCGCCTCAAGGCACGCCGAGAACGGATAGGACGAGTAGGCGCCGGAATCGACGGTCGCTTCGCAGTCGATGCCGCGCAGCCGGCCGTCGCGATCGGCATAGACGGTGATCTTGTAGTGGTGCTCGCGGCAATTGGCGCTGGCGGTGAGATGCTCGCGGCGATCCTCGGTCCAGCGCACCGGATGGCCGCGGCGCATCGTCAGCCAGGACAGGCAGACTTCTTCCGGCAGCAAGATGCCCTTGTGCCCGAAGCCGCCGCCGACGTCAGGCGAAATGATGCGGATCTGGCCCTGCTCCATGCCGAGGCACTCGGACAGGCCGCTGCGCGTGATGTGCGGCATCTGGCGCCGAGAATACAGCGTGAGCTGATCGAGACGGTGATCGAAGGTCGCGACCACGCCGCGGCCCTCGAGCGGCGACATGCACTGCCGCGCGGTCGATATCTCGCGCGTCACCTTGATCGGCGCATCGAACGCCGCGGAGATGTCGACCTCGAAATTGGTTTCGAGAAAGACGTTATCGCCCCAATGCTCGTGCACCAGCGCCGAACCCGGCTCGCGCGCCTTCAGCATGTCATAGACGGCCGGAAGCTCTTCGAGGTCGAGCGTCACCGCCGCCGCCATGTCCTCGGCTTCGGCGCGCGTCGGCGCCACGCACATGGCGACGAGTTCGCCGACCTGACGCACCTTGCCGGTGGCGAGCACCGGCTGCTCGGAGATCTTGAAGCCCGGCAGCCCCGACACCGCGCGGATCGGATTGACGCCGGCGAGATCCGCCGCGGTGAAGACGCTGCCGCGATAAGCGCTCGCGGGACGTGGATGCCGCGGATGCGCGCATGCGCCAAGCGGACTGCGCACGAAGGCGACGTCCTGCAGTCCGGCAAGGCGAATGTCGGCCACGAACTGGCCGCGGCCGCGCATCAAGCCGATCGTCTTCCTTTCGCGGCAGCCGGGCGCCGACGCCTTGTCCCGGCGCCCGCCGCCTGCGGAAGGAAACTCGCGCTCGTTGCGCACGGTGACGCTCTCCCCGATCGAACTGACGCTGACCTCCTCTACGCCGCAACGGCCTGCGGCAGAGATTGGCGCCACCGCGTCGTATCGCGTACCGGCGCGCAGGCAGAACGCGGGCTGCAGCAGACGCTCGGCGATAACTTCATTGTTCTCGTTGTCGCGAAGGACAAAATCGCCCGGTTCGTTCTCCGATCACCGAGACGTCGGCTCTCCCTGCCAACCTTGAGGGCGCCGATTTCGTCGGCACGGCCGAGCATCCTGGCCGGGTTGGACGTGACCATCGGCACGACCTGCTCGAGCGGGAGGCCGAGCGCCATCATCGAACTCATCGCCTGAACCAGGCTGAACTTGGCCTGGCCGGCGAAAGGATGGTTCTCGTCGTCCTCGTGCTGATCGGCGCGTGCCGGCAGGCGCAGGCACGTGGGTGTTGTAGCCGTGAATGTCCGCGCCGAAGCGTGGTGCGGAACGATGCCGGCGGCGAGCGCCTTCTTGGCGAGACGATAGGAGAAATGGCTGCCGTGACCGACGTCGACCTTCAAGCCGCGATCGAGCGCCGCCTGAATCACCGGATGCACTTCGCCCTCGCGATTGACGAAACCGCCGGGATGGCGCGTGAACGGATGCGCCAGCACGTCGCCCTCGCGCAGCAAGGGATCACGCGCTCCAGGATCGTATCGACGTCTTCGCCGTTGGTGCCGCTCTCGGGCAGGCCCCAGAGCTGGCCGAAATGCACATAGACCGGCAGATCGGCGCGGCGTCCGATCTCGGCCGCCATTTCGATGACGCGAATGCCCCAGCGCGCGAAACCGCCGATCTCCGGCATGGGCCTTGATGCCGCGAACAATATCGAGATTGGCGGTCGCCGCCTTCACCGTGGCGTCGATATCGACGCCTTCAGGACTATAGAGTTGCGGATAGTAATGCCCCTCGAGCCCGCCCACCAGGTAAGCCGACAGGAAGGCATAAACGCGCGACTTCGCAGGCTCCGGCGACGAAGTGACGGAAGCCGGGCAGCGTCATGCAGGACGGACCGCCCTGATCGACCAACGTCGTCACGCCGGATTGCACGCCCACCATGTCGGCATTCATGCCGAAGCGGCCGGTGACATACTGATAGACATGCGCGTGCGTATCGATCAGGCCCGGCAATACCAGCTTGCCCGGTCGACATCGATCACCTCTCTGGCGCTGGTCGGCAGGATGTCAGTGCCTGCACCGCCGCGATCTTGCCGTTGCGGATGGCGACGTCCCTGATGCCATCGATGCCGGAGGCCGGGCAGATCACGCGGCCGCCGCGCAGAAGCTGGTCGAAGGTGGCGCTGATAGCCATGAGAGATCTCTCTGTCCTCGCCGGCGGAGCTGGTTACCCTGCTCGCCAGAATACGAAGCATACTTCGTATTTTACAAGAGCAAACTTCATGCCATGATCTAGGCGTGGCGAAGCCGATCGGATCGAGCTATTCGCGCTGACGTTCCGAGGCAGGAGAGTGCGTTGCGGAAGGCAAAAAAGCGTCGCGGCGAGAGCAGCACCGTGCCTGGCCGCTGTCACAACGGCCGGGATTTCTGATCCGGCGGCTGCATCAGATCCACGTCGCGCTATTCCAGGAAGCGTGCGGCGAATTCGAGATGACGCCGCTGCAATACAGCCTGCTTTCCGCGCTGCGGCGCGGGAAACCGCCGATCAGACCACATTGGCGGCCGATATCGCGCTGGACAGGACGACAACGACCGGCGCGCTCAAGCGGCTGGCCGCCCGCAATTTCGTCGAGAGGGCCGTAGATGACGAGGACCGCCGCGCGCGGCTCTGCAAATTGACGCCGGCGGGAGCGGCGCTTCTGGCGAAAATCGAGGCCTCGGCGCGGGCCGCGCACCGCGCTACGCTCGATAATTTAAGCGAACGGGAGCAGGCCGCATTCGTCGATATGATGCAGCGCATCGTCGCGGCGCACTCAATCGCGACAGCGCTACTGCCCTATTCGATTGAGCACCAGCGCGCCATCTGCCGCCTTTTAGCTCGAACTGCATAATTTGTAATCACACGCAGGCGCTGTATTGCAGCGGACGCAGCGGAACGCCTACTGCAACCGACCGCGCGAGCTTCCTGCGGGCGTCGTCGCCCGTCAGATGATATCAGGTCGCGAACGCAGCCAGTTTCGGCTCGATATGCGGCACGGCTTCGACCAGCTCGCGTGTGTAAGCGGTTTTCGGATTGTCGAACATGGCCCGGCTCTCGCCCTGTTCGACGATGCGGCCGCTTTGCAGCACGATGGTCCGATCGCACATCATGCGAACGACGTTGAGGTCGTGGCTGACAAAGAGGAAGGCCAAATCATCCTCACGCCGCAACCGGTCGAGCAGTTGCAGCACCACCGCCTGCACCGAGACGTCGAGCGCCGCCGTCGGCTCGTCCAGCACCAGCAGGCGCGGCCGGCAGGCGATGGCGCGGGCGATGCCGACACGGGCCTTCTGGCCGCCTGAAAGCTGATGCGGGAAGCGCGTCAGCAATTCGATCCCCAGTCCCACGCGCTGCGCGCACTCCTCCACCCGCTGCCGCAAGGCGTCGCCTGCGCGCATGCCGCCAAGCCGCAGCAGCGGATGGGCGATGCAGTCAAAGGCGGTGAAACGCGGGTTGAGGCTGTCGTTCGGATCCTGAAAGACGATCTGGATATCCTTGCGAAACGGCGACCGGTGAAAATCGCGGGCCGGGACATGGCCGATCGACTGTCCCTCGAACGCGATCTCCCCTTCGCTCGGATCGATCAGCCGGCAGATGATGCGCGACGTCGTGCTCTTGCCGGAACCGGATTCGCCGACCAGACCGACGCTTTCGCCGGCGCTGATCGTCATCGAAAAGTCTGCCACCGCCGCGGCGCCCTCATCGAACCGCTTTGCGAGCTTCTGCACCTCCAGCAGTGGCGGCGTACCCGGCGCCGGCTCCGGCCTGGGCGCGACGTGCATCGCAACTTGCCGCCCTCTCTCCTCTTCCGGCACCAGGTCCGCGATCCGCGAACTCGCCGTGGGCGAAGCCGCCACCAGACGTTTGGTGTAAGGATGCTGTGGCGCGCGGAAGAGAGTCTTTCGGTTCGGCCTCCTCGACCAGCCGGCCCTGCTCCATCACCACGACGCGGCGACAGTAGCGGGCGGCGAGACCGAGGTCATGGGTGATCAGGATGGTCGCCATGCCGCGCTCGGCCGCAATCCCGGTCAGAAGGTCCATGACGACCTTTTGCGTCGTGACGTCGAGGCCGGTGGTCGGCTCGTCGGCGATCAGGAGCGCCGGGTTGCAGGAAATCGCCATGGCGATCATCACGCGCTGGCACATGCCGCCGGAGAGTTCGTGCGGATAAGCCGCCATCCGCTTTTCGGGATCGCGAATTTGCACGGCGCGCAGCAGCTCCAGCGCCTGCGCGCGCGCTTCATCGCGGGGCATTCGCTTATGGGCCGTGATCGCATCGGCGATCTGGTCCCCGACGGCACGGATCGGATTGAGCGCTGCACGCGGGTTCTGGAAGATCATCGCCATCGCCGCGCCGTGCAGATGGCGGAAATCGCCCGCCGATATCCGCGTGATGTCCTGCCCGCGAAACCGGATGTTGCCTGCCGTGATCCGCCCGGCCGCATCGAGCAGCCGCGTGATCGCAAAACCGGTGACGGACTTGCCCGAGCCGCTCTCGCCGACGAGGCCGAGCATCTCGCCCTCGCCGAGCGACAGCGTGACGCCACGCACCGCCTCGACAAGGCCGCGCCGTGTCGAGAAGGTGACGTGCAGGTCGCTTAATGCCAGCAGCGATGGGGTCATGTTCGCATGCGGGGATCGAGAATATCGCGCACCCCGTCGCCGAGCAGGTTGAAACACAGCACCGTCAGCATCAACGCCAGGCCTGGAAAGGCGACCAGCCACCATTTGCCGGTGGAAATGAAGCGCGCGCCCTCCGCAACCATGATGCCCCATTCCGGCGTCGGCGGTTTGACGCCGAGGCCGATAAAGGAAAGTCCGGCAGCATTGAGGATCGCCCAGCCGAGATTGAGCGATATTTGCACCGCCATGGCCGGCAGCACGTTCGGCAGCAGGAAGCGCAGCACGACCGAGAGGTGGCTGTCGCCGCAGGCGCGCGCCGCTTCGACCCAGCCGACATTGCGACGGACATTCACCTCCGCCCGCGCAAAGCGGATGTAGAACGGCAGATTGATGATGGCGGTCGCGATGACGATGTTCTCGACCCGGTTGCCGAGTGCCGCGACCATCGCCATGGCCAGCACGAAAAGCGGAAAGGCCATCACGACGTCGACGAAGCGGCCGACGCCGCGATCGAGCCGGCCGCCGGTATAGCCGCAGATCGCGCCGATGACGGCGCCGATGGCAAAGGAGATCCCGACCGCCGAGACGGCGATGGCGAGATCGAGCCGTGCCGCGACGATAAGGCGGCTGAACACGTCGCGGCCGAGCTGATCGGTGCCGGCGATGTGTGCCGCGCTCGGCGGCATCAGCGCTTGCGACACGTTCGAGACGATCGGATCATACGGCACGATCCACGGCCCGAAAATGGCGATCAGCGTAAGCAGGAAGACGCCGGCAGCGGCAACGGCGGTGAGCGGGTTGCCGCGCAGAATCCAGCCGGCATGGCGAAGCGTCGCTGAGGTCATCCGATTGTCACCCGTGGATCGGCGATGCCATAAAGGATATCCACCAGCAGATTGACGATCACGAACACGGTCGCCATCAGCAGCACAAAACCCTGCACCGGCGCATAATCCGGAAGAGAGCAGCGCATCGAGCGCGTAGGAGGCGACGCCCGGCCAGGAGAACACCTTCTCCACCAGGACATTGGCGCCGAGCATGGTCGAGAACACGATGCCTGCGATGGTGATGACCGGCAGGATGGCGTTGCGCAGCGCATAGGTGACGACGACCCGCCACCAGGGAAGGCCCACGGAACGCGCGGTGCGCACGAAATCGCTGCCCAGCGAGACCAGCATCGAGGCCCGCGTGATGCGCGCCAGCGGCGCCACCACGAACAGCGCCATGCTCAGCGCCGGCAAGATCAGTTGCCTGAAGGCGGCCCACCATCCATCGAAATCGCCTGCGAGCAGGAAGTCGATCAACAGGAAGCCGGTCCGCCTTGGCGGCAGTGACGCAAAGATATCGACCCGGCCGGTCGGGTCGGGCGCAAGCCCGAGCAGGTAATAGAAGACATAGATCAGCAACAGGCCCGAAACGAACGTCGGCACGCAGACGCCGAGCGCGCAGAAAAACCGCACGCCGTGGTCGATGATGGAGCCCGGTCTCAGGGCCGCCAGCACACCGAGCGGCACCGCCGACAGCAACGCGATCAGCAGTGCCGTGAAGGTGAGCTCCAGCGAGGCCGGCAGCCGCTCGCGGAGATCTTTGGTGACCAACTGCCCGGTCATCATCGATCTGCCGAGATTGCCGCTGCCGACATCATAGAGATACAGCATCAGTTGTTCCGGCACCGGCTTGTTGAGGCCCATCTGCTTGCGGATGACCTCGATCTCCTCCTTGCCGGCATTCGGCCCGGAAGCGAAGAACACCGCCGGATCGCCCGGCAGCACCCGCATCAAGAGGAAGGTGAAGACGAGCACGCCAAAGAGCGCCGGCAGCGAGGACAGGAAGCGCCTGCCCGCCCGTATCACCGTTGCTCCAAAAGCCGCCATCGCACCTACCGGTTACTTGCGATTGAGATCGCGATAATCGACCTGGCGGTGGAACTGGTAGGTGTAGCCTTCGACCGAGGGCGCCATCACGGCGTCCTGGCTGGGCTGCCAGAGCGGTATCTGCGGTAGTCTCGTTGAAATGGATGGCGTTGAGCTTCAGGCCATCTTCCTCATACTTGGCCGCATCGGGCTCGAAACGGGCCTTCTGCGCGATCTCCACCAGTTCGGGATTGTTGATCGATGAGTAGTTCCAGCGCTGATTGCCGGTGTAGAAGTTGCGGTAGAAATAGTCGGTCGACGGCAGCCAGGCGACGATGCCCTCGGTGAAGAACGGAAGCTTCTTCTCGTTGATCTGCGTCGACATCTGGGCGTCCGGCAGCTTCTGGATATCGACCTTGATGCCGATCTTGGCCAGCGATTCCTTCACCAAGGCAGCCATCGGTTCGGCGGTCGAGGCCTGGCCGACATTGAAGCTGAACGTGGTCGAGAAGCCGTCAGGCATGCCCGCCGCCTTCAGATATTCCTTGGCCTTCTCGAGGTCGAGCTTCACCGGCTGCGGGATCGGATAGGCGCCGCTCGTTGGTTTGCCATCTGCCCATGTCGCGCCGAACAGCGGCGAGCCGCGGCCGAACAGTGCTGCCTTGAACATGTCGTCGTAGGGCAACGCAAAGGCGATGGCGCGGCGCACATTGACGTTGTCGAACGGCGGGATCTGGTTGTTCATCGAGATGAAGGTGACGGCAGTTGTATTGGGGCGTCGAGATCACCTTCAGCTTGCCCTTTGCCTCGAGCGACTGCACGTCGCTCGCCTGCAGATCGATGACGAGATCGGCATCGCCGCGCTCGACCAGATTGGCGCGCGTCGCCGGCTCCGGCACCGACTGCACGATGACGCGCTTGAAGAACGCCGACTTGTCGGTTGTACCGCGATTCAGGCCTCGTTGCGCGCCATGATGACCTGTTCACCCGGCTTGAAGGTCTCGATCTTGTATGGCGCCGCTGCCGGCCGTGTTCTCCTTCAACCATGCCAGTGCCCAGGGATCGTCTGCCGTCGCATGTTCCTTGGCGACCTTGGAGTTGAAGATGATGGGATAGACGGTGGCCAGATTGGGAAGCGCAAGCTTGTCCGGCTTCGGCAGCGTCACCTCGATCGTCAGCGGATCGATCACCTTGAACTGGTCGGCCGATGTCATCGATCCCGTGAGGAGTTGCGCCTTGCCGAGGACCGGCGCCGTGACGACCCGGTCAAGCGACCATTTGACGTCTTCCGCCGTGACCGGCGTGCCGTCCTGAAACTTGGCGTCCTTGCGCAGGCGAAATGTCATCTTCAACCCGTCCGGGCTGACCTCGTAGGATTCCGCCAGCTCCCCGGTGATCTTGCCGAGATCAAACACCCATTTGCCATTGAGTTGTTTGCGGCCGAAGGAAACCAGCCGGTCGTAGGTGCTCAGACTCACTGCAAAGGCTTCGCGGGTCGAACCCGGAATATTTGGATCGAGCGTATTGACCGATGCTCCGGTCACGTAGCGCAACGTTTCGGCGCGCGTTTGCGCCTGCACCGATCCGGCGGCCAGTGAAACCGCGACAAAGGCAACCACCGCAAGCAGACGCCTGGACCCTGTAACGCTCATCGGACTTATTCCCTGTTTTGCGAAGTTTATTTTCTGAATGAGAACATCAACTTAAAGCAAGGGATATGCCAACCGGAACCGCCGAGAGGCACAAACATAGTAGGTATGAGCCCAGCTTCCCAGCGACATCGAAAATCGTTCACCGTTCCTCGCCTGCAGCCCGTGTTTGCCGCGCGACGACCGCCTGAGGCACGTCATATGCTTTGAACGAAGCCCAGTGCCGCTCGATGTCCGCGCGAAACAGGCCGCGTGTCAACCCATGCACCAGCTTCGGCACCGCCGTGGTCATCGCATTGATCGACGAGCCCGAAGCGCCGAAGCTCATGGTGGAGGCGATCGCGAAGACATGAATGTTCGCAACCCAGGGTGTTTCACCGGCGACGCGCTCCATCAGCGCGTAGTCATCAGCGAGATAGGGAAAACGGCCGAGCCGCGGGCTGCGCTCGTCCGGCGGCGGCTGGTAGCGGTCAGCCCAGGTCGCGATGTTGGCGGCGCAGTTTCGCAACTCGGGCCGGCCCGCAAAATTCATGTCGATCCCCGTGCCGCAAATCACGAAGTCGGCTGCGAACGCGCCCCTCGGTGTCTGCAATTCGAGGCCTTGAGCCGTTTCTCTGGCGGTGTCGATCGGCGCGCCCTCTTGCAGATGAAAATTGGCGTGGCGGGCACAGCGATCGTAGGTCGCCTGCGGAAAACCTTCCCGCATCTCCAGAACGGCGCGCATGAAGCGCCAGCGCCAGGGCGTCATCCAGATCGCAAAAATGCCGAAGGGAAGCCGCGGAAGGTGAGCCAGCGGTAGGGCTGGATCACCTGGATCTCCGCCCTGCGGCAAAACAGATGCACCTCGGCCGCACCTGCCTCCAGTGCGGCGTCGCGGCATTGTCGAAGGCCGAGGCGCCGGCGCCGATCACCGCAACCCGTTTGCCGCGCAAGCCTGCGAAGTCGATCGGCTGCGCCGCATGCACGCAAAGCGACGGCGGCAGATGGCGCAACGGCTCCGGGATGATCCAGTCGCCCATGCCTTCCCTGCCCCGTCGCCAGCACGATCTTGCGTGCAAAGACAGTGTCGATGCCGCCAGCGGTCTGCACCTTGGCCGCGAGCAATCCAGCGGCCGCAGGCGAGATATCGATGACCTCGCAACCATTGCGCACCGGCAGGTCCACGACGCGCCTGAACCAGAGCAGATATTCGGCCCAAAGCTCGCGCGAAATCAGGTCGAGATTCCGCCAATCCTCCTCGCCGAAGCGCGCCTCGTGCCAGGACTGGTAGGTCAGGCTCGGAATATCAAGATCAGGCCCGGTGAAATGCTTCGGACTGCGCAGCGTATGCATGCGGGCATAGGTGAGCCACGGTCCTTCCTGCCCCTCCTCGGATTTGTCGAGCACGAGGATGTTGCCCACTTGCGAGCGCATCAGCCCGAACGCCGTCGCGAGACCCGATTGCCCGGCGCCCACCACGAGCACGTCCAGCGCCGGCCTGCCGTCCGGCCCGGAGCCTGGGCGTAAGCCACGCAGCATTCGGATGCGCGGTCTTGGCAAGATCGGCGCGAACCTGGGTTTCGAGAGCGATCAGGGGCGCTGTTCATGCCGCGAGCCAACCGCCATCGACCACCATCACGGTGCCGGTCGTAAAGGACGACGCATCGCTGGCAAGATGGAGCGCGGCCTCGGCCACCTCCTCGGCTTTGCCAAACCGTTTCATGGCGTGACGGTTGCGCGACGCTTCGCGCACCGGCTCGGGATCGGCGTGACGGGCAAAACTGCGCCGCAGCATCGGTGCTGTCGATGGCGCCCGGCGCGATCGCATTGACGCGGATGCCATCCGTGGCGAAGTCGAGCGCCATCGTCTTGGTCAGGCTGATGATCGCCCCCTTGGCGGCGATATAGGCGCTGTTGCCCTTGCCGCCGGCGATCGCAAGTTGCGATGCCAGCGTGATGATCGAGCCGCTGCCCTGCCGTTGCATCCCGGGCACCGCCGCGCGCGACCAAAGCCAGGTGCCGCCGACATTGGTGCGGAACACCGCGTCCCAATCGGCGGGATCGGTGGTCAGCACCGTGCCCCCGCAGGAAAAGCCGGCAGCGGTCATCAGCACATCGAGCCGGCCGCGCCGCGCCATGACATCGCCCACGGTACCTTTCGCGAAATCGGCCTCGCTGACATCGCCGACATGCACCGATGCTTCGCCCTTCGCGCCCTCGATCGCCTCCAGCGTCTCCTGCAAGCCCGCGCGGTCGCGATCGACCAGCGCAACAAAGGCGCCTTCCTTCGCAAACAGCACCGCGCTGGCCCGGCCGATGCCGGAGCCGGCGCCGGTCACGATCGCAGTCCGCCCTGCCAGTCTCATGTCAGGTTTCCCCCTCGATGCTCGGTCCACCAACGGCTCAGATCGGCAGCCGAGATCCGCGCAGCCGAACCGCGCGCGCCAGCCGAACTCTTCCGTCATGCGCGCGGATCGACAGCGGCGCCCGGTCGGCTGGACTATGCAGGTCGACCGTCGCCGCCTCACCGGCATCGGTCAGGCGGCAAATGAAGCCGGGGTGCAGCGCAGCCAGCTCCTCGCCCCATTGCAGCGCCGGACCATTCCACGCCGGTTGAAATGTTATAGAGCTGATGCTGCGGCTTCGCAGCCTCGATCAGCAATGTCACGGCCTCCGCGACATCCACGGCATAGATCCAGTCCCTGACGCCCGGACGCGACAGAACGGCCTGCGCACCCCTCCTGCATCGCGGCCAGAATCTGCGCCTGCGGGCTTGGCGTGTCGCGCACGTCGTTGCTCCGCTCCCAGGGCCCGAACACGGCGCTCAGCCGCACGCTGATGATCTCGCTGTTGCCAGAGACGCGGCCAGACGTGCAGCGACCTTCTCGGACGCGAATTTGGTGATGGCATAGAGCGAGGCCGGATCGCAGGGCGTTTCTTCATCGAGCAGCACGTTTCGGAATGCGCTCGCGCCGTAAGCTGCCGCAGACGACAGATTGATGATGCGCTTGACGCCGCTGCGTTCGCGCCGCGATCAGGATCGGCGCCTGAGCCAGCAGGTTGACCCGCAGAATGGTCTCGGGATCGCTCGCCTCGCGCTCCGGACCGGCGGTGATCGCGGCCCCCAGAATGATGGCGTCATAACCCGTGGCGATTACCTGCTCCACGGCCTGACTGATCCGTGACGTCGCCCTGGATAGCTGTCAGCCGATCGCCGTGAAGAGGCAAAATCCTTCGCTGCGTCAGGCGGCAAGCCGCGCGGTCGAACAATGTCACCGCATGACCGCGCGCCAGCAGTGCCGCGGCGATATTGAGCCCGACAAAACCGGCGCCGCCGAAGACAAGGATTCTCATCGCTCAATCCGAACCATCGCGGCGGACGGATCACAGCAGCCTCGCGCCGAAATTCTGCTCGGGATCCATATCCGGCATCAGGCGCCCGGTCGGTTTCGCCGCCTCGCCGTCCCGTGCGCGCGAAGGAAGCGGCCGGAGCCTGCTTCGACCGAACGTTTGCCGTCCGCCACGATGACGCGCCCGCGCGATAGCACCGTGACCGGCCAGCCGCGCAGCTTGCGGCCGGCGAACGGCGTGTAACCGGCGAGGTCGTGCATCATCGCGTCGCTCAGCGTGACCTCGCGCGCTGGGTCCCAGATCGCGATATCCGCATCGGCGCCGACCGCGATCGAGCCCTTGCGCGGATGCAGATTGTAGATCTTCGCCGGCGCAGTCGCGGTCAGCTCGACGAATTTTTCGAGCCCCAGGCGGCCCCGGACACCATGGCGTCGAACAGCAGCGGCAAGCGGACTTCGAGGCCCGGCAGACCGTTCGCCACTTGCTTGAAATTGGGATTGGGGCCGGCGCGCAGTTTGCCGGTCTCGTCGAACCGGTACGGCGCGTGATCGGACGAAACGGTCTGGAGATCGCCGAGCGCAAGCGCCTGCCACAGCGCTTCCTGGTCGGCGGCGCGGCGCGGCGGCGGGCTGCACATCCATTTGGCGCCGTCCACGCCGGGCTTGTCGAGATCGTCGGCGGTGAGAAAGAGATATTGCGGGCAGGTCTCCGCGAACACCTTCAGCCCCTGCCCGCGCGCATCGCGGATCACCTTGGCGCCTTCCGCCGTCGACACGTGAAAGATCATGATCGGCTGGTCGATCAGCGCGGCCATGCCGATCAGCCGGTTGAAGGCCTCCGCTTCCGAGACGCGGGCATGGCTGATGGCGTGATATTTGGGATCGGTATAGCCGCGCGCCAGCAGCCGCTTCACCATCCAGGAGATGATGCCGTGGTTCTCGGCATGGGCGCAGAGCATCGCGCCGCCGTCGCGCGCCGCAAGCAGAATGTCGAGCAGCGGTTCGTCGTCGATTTTCAGGCGATCATAGGTCATGAAGATCTTGATCGAGCCATGGCCCTGCTTGATCAGCGCGGGCAGATCCGTCTTCCAGCGTTTCCCTGGTCGGATCGGCGATGATCATGTGGAAGGCATAGTCGATCACGGCGCCCTTTCGCGCGAGCGCATGATACTCCTCCAGCACCTGCGGGCAGCTTCATGCCGACGTGCTGGGCCGCGAACGGGATCACGGTGGTGGTGCCGCCGAAGGCCGCCGAGACGGTCGCGCTCTCGAACGTATCGGCGTTCACGATGCCTGCGGCCGAAAGCTGCTCGATATGGGCGTGGCTGTCGACGCCGCCGGGCAGAACCAGCTTGCCCCGCGCGTCGATCTCGCGCCGCGCGCCCGGCAGCCCGCGGCCGATGGCGACGATCGTCTCGCCGGAAATGGCGACGTCGGCCTCGAACACGTCGCTCACGGTCGCGACGCGTCCGCCGCGAATGAGAAGGTCGTAGGCGGGCTCGGTCATGGCAAACTCTCCAAATATTGAGTCCTGATTCCAGGTCTTGTATTCACCGAACGTCTTGCATTCACCGGATAAAAGCACAGATCGTGCCGTTACGCTCCCTTGCGCTTTCGCAGCAGACAGTGGACCATGCATCACTGGATGGCATGGTCATTGCTTCCATTGTCGTCTCGCGCGCCGATCTCGCCGTATCACCGACGCGTCATCCCGCAGGAAACAGCATGTCCCGGCCGCGCATTCTCGTCATCAATCCCAATTCCAACCATCTCGTGTACACAAGGGCTGGAGGACGCCTTGAAGCCGCTCGGCTTTGAGGGTGGACCGGAGATCGTCTGCGAGACGCTGGCCGAAGGTCCCTACGGGATCGGAGCCAGGCCGACGTCGATGGCGTGGCGATGCCGCTGCGCCGCCTCGTCGAAGGCGACAACCAGTTCGGCCGCCTTCGTCATTGCCTGCTACAGCGATCCGGGCCTGCATGTCTGCCGCGAAGCAACCGATCGGCCCGTGTTCGGCATCGCCGAATGCGGCGTGCTGACGGCGCTCGCGCGCGCTGAAATCCTTCGGCGTCATTGCGATCGCGCAGCGCTCGATTCGCCGCCATGTCCGTTACCTCAGGCAGATGGGCTTGATGGATCGCCTGACCAGGGAGCGGCCGCTCAACATGAGCGTGGCGGAGACAGCGTCGGGCGAAGGAACGCTCGCGAAGATGATCGAGGTCGGACGCGCGCTCAAGGACGAAGACGGATCCGGCGCCATCGTGATGGGCTGTGCCGGCATGGCGCGTCACCGCCGAGCCGCTGGAGCAGGCGCTCGGGATTCCCGTGATCGACCCGACCCAGGCGGCCGTAACCATGGCGCTGGGCACCGTGCAGTTCTCGCATCACCGGGATTTCGTCGGACGTCGCAACCGCTCCAGTTGCGCGCGCCAGCCACCGCGCATGGTTTTTCAGCGTGTCCGTTCTCGTCGGGCGTCGTGACCGGCGCGATCGGCCGCGGCACCACGACCTCGCACAGCAGCTTGGCACCGGTCGTGCGGATCGGGTTCGCGGAGGGAGGTTGCCGGACATCTAGTTTTCCGGAGGCGGCACCGCGCCGGTACGGCTCGTGATCAGGCCGTAATGCTCAATGCGGCGATGGAGGGCGAAATTGAAGATCGTGTTCTTGCCGAAGATGGTGGCGTCGAGATCGCAGGGGTGAACCAGCAGTTCGTCCTCTTCGGTCTTGGCCTCGACAACGATCTCGCCGTCCGGATCGACAATCAGGCTGCCGCCGATCAAGGGTGGCCATCCTCGACGCCAGCCTTCGCAACGCATACCGACCCAGGTCGAGTTCTGGTAGGCGCCGGCCTGCGCGGAGAGCCGGTTGTGGAACAGCCGCTTCTCGGGCCCCTCCTCGCTCTTCTCGGCATTGACCGAGGGCGTGTTGTAGCCGATCAGCACCATCTCGACGCCTTGCAGGCCCATCACGCGATAGGTCTCCGGCCAGCGCCGGTCGTTGCAGACCGCCATGCCGAAGATGCCGCCGAGCGCACGCCAGACGTTGAAGCCGAGATCGCCCGGCTCGAAGTAGCGCTTCTCCAGATGCTGGAACGCGCGCTTCCGTGTCGAACTCCGAATGACCGGGCAGATGAACCTTGCGGTACTTGCCGACAATTTTTCCGCGGACTTGTCGGTGAGGATGCAGGTGTTGAAATGATGCCCATCCGGCGTCAGTTCGGCATAGCCAAAATTCATTGCTATCTGGTGGTGGGCGGCCCGCTCGAACAAAGGCCTTGTCGCCGCATTCGGCATCTCGCGCTCGAACCAGGTGTCGACCTCGGCCTGATCCTCCATGTACCAGCGCGGAAAGAACGTGGTGAGCGCGAGCTCCGGATAGACGATCAGATCGGCGCCCTTCGCCTTGGCTTCATCCATCAGCGCGATCATGCGCTTGACGACGGCTTCGCGGCTGTCGGCTTTCTGGATCGGGCCCAACTGGGCGGCGGCAACATTGATGACGCGCATGGATAACTTCCTGGATGCTTCCATTTAAGGCGGCGCTTGCATGAAAATGAAGCAGTCTGCGGAGCTCGGAGTCCGATCCGGCTCAATCGGAGTCCAGCAGTTAAAGTTTTGGTCCGCACGAAGTCAATTCCGGAGACAGTCCGCGTGACGCACGTCAGTTCTGCGTTTCGGCTGCTCGCCACCGCGGACGCAGTTCTGATGCTGCGACGATCGCCAACTCAACGAAGCCGACAGGTCGTCGTGCGGGCCGCGCGAGCTTTGCTTGATCGAGCGCGTCAAGCGCACGACGAATGGCCCGATTCTCGATCTGTTTTCAGCGACGACCGGCGGCGCAGCAAGCAGCCAGCGGCGCAGCCTCCGCGCCAAAAGGGTTAACGGCCGGTAGCCCAACGGTGACCGGATTCAAATCGCCGTTGTGTTCGGTCGAAATCTGATTATACTGCTGTCTCAGCTGCAACCGCTGCTGATTTTATCGTTGGTGACCAGGCCCGTCTATCTAGGCGGGCCGTCGCCGTTTCAGGGTTCGTGGCGATGACTCGTTCCAATCGGGTTGACCATATTCGCATTACGTCGCACCCGGCACCGGGTGCCAAGCTTAAATTCCCGATCGCCTGGGGCGCTGCCAGCGCGCGCGAACGCGGACCGGTGATCGGCACGGTGTCGCGCCCGCAGGACCGCAACGTCGATCGGTACGCATGGCGGCTCCTATTCGGTCTATCGCGCGCTTGCCGTCTCATCCGGCGCCCTCGACCCGATCCGACGTCCTGATCTCACCAACACCCACCCTGCTGAAACGATCGGGCCGTTTCCGCAATGGGCCGAGCCGCAGCGGATCGTCTCGCTCGATCCATGGGGACATCTCGCCGCGGAAAACTTCGCGAGCGAGATCGCCGAAGGCATCGACATCCGTCCGAGTATTGCCATCACACGCGCCCGTCTTGATCTGCCCGAACTGCAGGCGGCGATCGAAGCCGGACGGCTCAAGCAGGATGGCGAGGTCGTGCACGAGAATGGCAGCGTCTCCGTGGTCAAGATTGCGATCGACCCGGTCTGGTATCTGCCCGGCCTGGCGGAGCGCTTCGCAACCACCGAGAACAATCTGCGCCGGCAACTGTTCGAGCAGACCGCAGGCATGTTTCCGGAACTGGTGACCCGGCCCGATCTGCAGGTCTTTCTGCCGCCGATCGGCGGCACGACAGCCTATCTGTTCGGCGACGTCAGCAAACTGCCGGACCATCGCACCAAGATAACCTGCCGCGTGCATGACGAATGCAACGGCTCCGACGTGTTCGGTTCTGATATCTGCACCTGCCGTCCCTATTTGATTCACGGCATCGAGGAATGCGCGCGCCGGCCAGACCGGCGGGACTCGGCATCATCATCTACAATCGCAAGGAAGGCCGCGCGCTCGGCGAGGTCACGAAATTTCTGGTCTATAACGCCCGCAAGCGTCAGGAAGGCGGCGATGCCGCGGCCCAGTATTTCGAGCGCACCGAATGTGTCGCCGGCGTGCAGGACGCCCGATTCCAGCAACTGATGCCGGACGTCGTGCACTGGCTCGGCCTGAAGCGGATCGACCGCTTCGTTTCCATGAGCGACATGAAGCACGACGCGCTGACCAGCCAGGGCATCGAAATCGTCGAGCGCGTGCCTATTCCCGACGATCTTGTGCCCGCCGACGCGCATGTGGAAATCGCGGCAAAGAAGGCCGCGGGTTACTACACGCCCGAGCCGCAGCAAGACCCGGACAATCCGGTCGGCCGTTCGCTCGAAAAATATTGAGAGGCGGCGGTGTCCCTCGCAAATCCGGAGACGTCAGCCGCCTTGTCGTTGCTGAATGCCAAGCGCGGTCCGCGAGCGCGCGCATCGCATGCTCGCGATCGGCCTTGAAGACAAGCTTCCGAACTTCCGCATCGACCTCGATCGCATGGACAGCGTGGTCGATCTGGTGCTGGAAACGACGCGCAAGGCCTATCCCTTCGTTCGACGTGCCGTTTCATTCGCGCTGGCGGCACTTCGTCACCAACGGGGACAATCGTTGGGCTGCCGTCGCCGACCGGACCGAGTTGGCCCGATCGCGCGGCCCGCGCCCGGGCTGAATTCGATCTGGCCATCGTCAGCGTCTTCCTCGATGCCGGCGCCGGTCCATCGTGGCGCTACCGCGATCCAAAGACCGGATCAGCCATCGGCCGTTCGGAAGGATTGGGACTGGCCAGCCTTGCCATGTTCACGGGCGGCGCATTCTCGGCTGCATCCGCTTGAGCCTTGCGCGTCGATGCCGACGCGCTCGCGAATTTCACCGTTGCCGACCTCGAGCGCGGCATGCAGGTCTCGGATGCTCAATCCGCTGGTCGGGATGGACGGCCGCGCCGACCTGTTGCGCCGCCTGGGCACGGCTGGTGGCCTCGAAACCGGAAATATTCGGCAGCCGCGACTACGCCGCGGCCCGGCGGCCTGTTCGATCGGCTTGCGATGCTGGCAGACGGCCGGAAGCTGCCCGCGCCAACGATTTTAACGGAGCTGCTGCAACAACTCGGGCCGATCTGGCCATCGCGGCTGACGCTCGGAGGGATCGCGCTCGGCGACTGCTGGAAGCATCCGGCGTTGACGACCGCGGATGCGACCAGCGGCTTGGTGCCGCTGCACAAGCTCTCGCAATGGCTGGCCTATTCCCTCATCGAACCGCTACAAACATCCGGCATCAGCGTGACCGATATCGATGGCCTCACCGGCCTTGCCGAATATCGCAACGGCGGGCTGTTCGTCGATACCGGCGTGCTCGCGTTTCGCGATGCGGAAGCTGCGCAGCGAGAGCATGAGGTAGCGTCACCGCTTGTCGTGGAATGGCGCGCGCTGACGGTGGCGCTGCTCGACCGCGTCGCCGATGGCTTGCGGCAGCGGCTTGGACGCGATGCCACGTCGATGCCGCTGGCGAAAATTCTCGAGGGCGGCACCTGGGCTGCAGGCCGACGGCTGGCGCGCGAACGCCGCGCCGACGCTTCGCCTCCGGTGAAAGTCATCAGCGACGGCACGGTTTTCTAGATCCGAGGTCAGCAACATGGACGGCGTTACGATCGTTAGCCACCCGCTGGTGCAGCACAAGCTGACGCTACTGCGGAAGAAAGACATTTCGACCAAGTCGTTTCGCGAACTCCTCAAGGAGATCGGGATGCTGCTGTGTTACGAGATCACCCGCGATCTGCCGCTGGCCGATGTCGAAATCGAAACGCCGCTTGCGCATATGAAGTCGCCGCAGATCGCGGGCAAGAAGCTGGTGTTCGCGCCGGTGCTGCGTGCCGGCGTGACCTTTGCGGAAGGCATGCTCGATCTGGTGCCGACCGCACGGATCGCTCATATCGGCCTTTACCGCGAACCGGAAACCTTCGTCGCCGTGGAATATTTCTTCAAGGCGCCGAGCGATCTGCACGAGCGGCTGGTGATCGTGATCTCGCCGGTGCTGGCAACGGCGAACTCCGCCGTCGCCGCGGTCGACCGGCTGAAGGAGCGCGGCGCCAACGACATTCGACTGGTATGCCTGATCGGCGCGCCGGAAGGCGTCGAGCGCATGCGCGGCATTCACCCGGACGTTCCGATCTGGCTCGCGGCGATCGACCAAGGGCTGGACGACGGTAACGCCTATATTGTGCCCGGGTCTCGGCGACGCCGGTGACCGCGCGCTACGGCACGAAGCGCGCTTAGCTGCCGCACGAGATCAGTGAGCGGGTCCTGGCAGCTTCCGGCAGCAGCTTTGAGATGACATGCCACCCGGTGACTGCCTTCGGTCAGCCACCGCGGCTCCGGCTCCTCCGTCCGGCAGCGATCGAACACGTATGGACACCTGGTGTGGAAGCGGCAGCCGCTGGGCGGATTGATCGGGCTCGGCACGTCGCCCTTCAGGATGATCGGGTTGCGAATGGCCCCGGGCTCCGGCACCGGCACGGCCGACAGCAGCGCCCTGGTGTAGGGATGCCTCGGCGCGGTGAAGATTTGCCGCTTTGGCGCCATCTCGACGATCTTGCCGAGATACATGACGGCAACACGGTGCGTCATGTGCTCGACGATCGCCAGATCGTGGCTGATGAAGAGCAGCGCGAGGCCGAACTCCCGCTGCAGATCCTGCAGCAGGTTGACGATCTGCGCCTTGACGGAGACGTCGAGCGCCGAGACCGCCTCGTCGCAGACGATCAGTTCGGGTTCGGCGGCAAGCGCCCGGGCGATGCCGATGCGCTGGCGCTGGCCGCCCGAGAATTCGTGAGGCCGGCGGCCCAGCGCGTCGCGCGGCAGGCGCACGGTGTCCATCAGCGCCGCAACCTTCGCCTCGAGTTCGGCGGAAGATTTGGCGAGGCCGAAATTGCGGATCGGCTCGGCCAGGATATCGCGGACGCGCATGCGCGGATTGAGGCTGGAGAACGGATCCTGGAACACCACCTGGACGCGGCGGCGCATGCGCTGCGCAGCCCTCCGGGTGAAAGACGGTCGATACGCTGGCCATCCAGCACCACCTGGCCGGAGGTGATGTCGAACAGCCGCAGGATGGCCCGGCCGACCGTCGACTTGCCGCAACCGGATCTCGCCGACGAGAGACAGGGTCTCGCCACGCTCGACCTCAAAGGACACGCCGTCCACGGCATAGACCCAGTTGGACTTGCGGCTGAACAGGCCGCCGCGGACCGGAAAATGCTTCTTGAGGTCGTTGACCTGGAGCAGCGGGGGACTCATGCCGCGGCCGCCTCGCTTGCGCGCGCGTAATGGCAGGCGGCGATGTGGCGGGGCCCTTCTCTTCGAGACCCGGGGCAACCTGCCGGCAGAGATCGGTCGCCAGCGCACAGCGCCCGGCAAAGACGCAACCCTCGATCCGCCCCTTGAGGCTCGGCACCTGGCCGGGGATCTCGGCGAGCCGCCGCGCCGCGCCTGTGAGCGAAGAGCCGAGCTTGGGCACCGCGCCGAGCAGGCCCTGCGTATAGGGATGACGGGGCGAGCGGAACAGCTCGGCCACCGGCGCCTCCTCAACCTTGCGGCCGGCATACATGACCATGACGCGCTCGGCGATTTCAGCGACCACGCCGAGATCATGGGTGATCAGAACGATCGCCGCGCCGACGCGGCGCTTGAGGTCCAGCATCAGTTGCAGGATCTGCGCCTGGATCGTGACATCAAGCGCCGTGGTCGGCTCGTCGGCGATCAGGAGCTTTGGATTGCAGGCGAGCGCCATGGCGATCATCACGCGCTGGCGCATGCCGCCGGAAAGCTGATGCGGATATTCGCGCACGCGCCGCGCAGGCTCGGGATGCCGACCAATGTCAGCATCTCGATGGCGCGCGCCTCGGCCGCCTGCTTGTCCAGCCCCTGATGCATCCGCAGCGTCTCGCCGATCTGACGGCCGACGGTCAGCACCGGATTGAGGCTCGTCATCGGCTCCTGGAAAATCATCGAAATGTCGTTGCCGCGAATGGCGCGCATCTCGCGTTCGGAGAGTTGCAGCAGATCCTTGCCCTGGAAGCGGATAGAACCCGCGATCTTGCCCGGGGGCTCGGCGATGAGCCGCATCAGCGACATCGAGGTGACCGACTTGCCGCAGCCGGATTCACCGACAATGGCCAGCGTCTCGCCTTCGTCGACGTGGAAGGAGACGCCGTCGACGGCCCGGTTGATACCCTCGGGCGTTCGAAAATGGGTCTGCAGATTATCGACTTCGAGCAATGCCATCGGATCAGAGACTCTCCTGGCCATTCGCGGATCGAGCGCATCACGCAGGCCGTCGCCGAGCAGGTTGACGGCGAGCACGGTGACGGACAGAAACGCGGCGGGAAAGAAAACGATGTACGGCTTGACCTGCCACAGCGCCCTGCCCTCGGCCATGATGTTGCCCCAGGACGGAATGGTGGGCGGCGTGCCGGCGCCGATGAAGGAGAGGATCGACTCCACGATCATGGCGCTGGCGCAGATATAGGTTGCCTGGACCAGCATCGGCGCCAGCGTGTTGGGCAGGATGTGGCGCAGGATGACCATCGGCGTTCGCGTGCCGGAGGCCGTGGCAGCGTCCACATAGGGCTGCTCGCGCAGCGACGGCACGACACTGCGCACCAGCCGCGAGACGCGCGGGATTTCGGCAATCGTGATGGCCAGGATGACGTTGCCGACGCTCGCGCGTGTCAGCGCCATCAGCGCGACGGCGAGCAGGATCGGCGGTATCGACATCAGCCCGTCCATGAACCGCATCAGGATGCTGTCCGCCCATCGCACGAAACCCGAGACCAGGCCGATGGCGAGACCGGCGAGTGAGGACAGTACGGCTACCGACAGGCCCACGGTGAGCGAGACCCGTGCCCCGTAGAGCACGCGTGAATAGATGTCGCGGCCCAGCAGATCGGTGCCGAACCAATAATCCGCGGAAGGCAAGCGCGTACGCCTGGCGGGCGCCAGCGCGGTCGGGATCGACGGTCCCGAGCCAGGGCGCGAAGATCCCGACCAATACGAGGCAGAGCAGCAAGGCGCCGCCGATCGCAACCGTCGGATGATTGCGCAGGAAGCCAAGGACACCGCGCCGGATTGCCACCGGCACCAGCAGGTCCGGCAGTTGCGGCGCAATGACGAGGCCCGGCGGCACCGGCGCCGTGCTTGATGGTGGAGATGCTCAATAGCGGATCCTCGGATCGACCAGGGTGTAGGTGACGTCGACCATCAGGTTGACGAGCACGTAGAGGAAGCTGAACAGCAGCACGATGCCCTGGATGACCGGGTAATCGCGGCGCAGGATCGCGTCGATCGTCAGCCGGCCAAGGCCGGGGATGGCGAACACGCTTTCGGTCACCACCGCGCCGCCGATCAACAGCGCGATGCCGATACCGATCACCGTCACGATCGGAACGGCTGCGTTTTTCAGCGCGTGAACGAACAGGATGTTGCGCTGGCCGAGGCCTTTGGCGCGGGCGGTGCGGACATAATCCTGCTGCAGCACCTCGAGCATGGAGGCCCGGGTAATGCGCGCGATCAGCGCGATGTAGACGGTGCCGAGGGCCAAGCGCCGGAAGAATCAGGTTCTGCAGCCATGGCCAGAGGCCCGCCGCCAACGGCGTGTAGCCCTGCACGGGAAGCCATTCGAACTGCAGCGCGAACACATAGGCAAGGACGTATCCGACAACAAAGACGGGAAGCGAGAAGGCGAACACGGCGAACGCCATGATGGTGCGGTCACCCAGCTTCCTGCCTTCCACGCCGCCACCACGCCGAGCGGCACCGCGACAAGGATGGTCAGGACGAGGCGTAATCGCCATCAGCGAGAACGTCGGCTCGATGCGCTGCGCGATCATCGCGGAGACCGGCAGGTTGGTGAAGATCGAGGTGCCGAGATCGCCATGCAGGATATGCCAGAGCCAGGTCCCGAACTGGACCAGAAACGGCCGGTCGAGGCCGAGGCTCTGGCGTATGCGCTCAACGTCGGCGGGGCTCGCCTGGTCGCCTGCGATCACCGCCGCCGGATCGCCCGGCGCGATGTAGAGCAGGCTGAAGACGAACAGCGCGACGATCCCCATCACGGGCAAGGTCGAGAGAATGCGCCGGAGGATATACGAGAGCATGTGGTTTACTGCGCCGTCATGCGGTCTTCGATACGCCCCAGAAGAAGGGCAGCGGCCCCTTGGCGATGCCGGAGACGTTCTTGCGCCACGCCGTGTAGCTCAGGAAGAAGCCGGTCGGCGCATAGACGACGTCCTCGAGCGCCGCCTTGTTGAGGCGCTTCGACCGCAGCCTTCTCCTCATCGAGATTCTTCGCTTCGAACCAGGCCGTGACTTCCTTTTCCACGGTCGTCGCTCGTGGGCCAGCCAAACCACGCCTTGTCGCCAGTGCCACGAACGGCGTTGTAGACGGCCGGATTGACGCAATCCGCGCCGGCGTGCCAGGTGTGAAACATCCCCCAGCCGCCCTGGCCCGGCGGCGTTTTCTGGGCGCGGCGGGAACCGACCGTGCCCCAATCGGTCGCGACGAAGTCGACATTCATGCCCATCTGCTTCAACAGATCGGCGGTGACATCGCCCTGCGCCTTGGTGATCGGTTGGTCCTGCGCCACGACGCAGGTGACCGGCTGGCCCTGAATAGCCGCTCTCGGCCAGCAGCTTCTTTGCCATTGCGAGATCGCGCTTGCCCTTCAGGATCTCGCCGCCCTCTTCCGTGTAAAGCGGCGTATCCGGCGTGAAGAAGCCCGGCAGCGGCTTCCAGAGCGCGGTATCGTCGCCGACCAGCGCGCGCATGTAGTCTTCCTGGCTCAGCGCCGTGAGCACGGCACGCCGCACCTTCACATCGTTGAAGGGCGGATGCAGATGGTTCATCCGGAATGAACCGATGTTGCCGAGCGGATCGGCGATGTCGACGTTGATGTTGCGGTTCTTCTTGAGCGACGGCACGAGATCGGTGATGGGGCTCTCCCACCAATCGACCTCGCCATTCTGCAGTGCTGCCGCCGCCGTGGCAGGATCCGGGATCACCACCCATTCGATGCGGTCAACCAGCATCTGCTTGCCGCCGGCGAGCCAGGACGCCTTCTCCTGCCGCGGCGTGTAATCGGCAAACTTCTCGAACACCGCCTTGGCGCCGGGCACCCATTCGCTCTTTGCGAACTTCATGGGGCCCGAGCCGATATATTCGGGGATCTGCTTGAACGGATCGGTCTGGGCGAGGCGCTCCGGCATGATGAAGGCGCAGGGCGTGCTGTTCTTGCCCAGCGCCAGCAGCATCTTCGGATAAGGCGCCTTCAGCGCCCATTTGAAGGTCCTGTCGTCGACGGCGGTCAGCTCGTTCTGGATCGCCCTGAGCATCAGGCCCATGGGATCGCGCGCCGACCAGCGCGTCAGGCTCGCCACCACATCCTTGCTCAGCACCGGCTCGCCGTCGTGGAACTTCAGCCCCGGCCGGAGCCGGAAGGTCCAGACCAGACCGTCATCGGACACCTCCTCGGACTCGACCATCTGGCGCTGCGGCTGCAGCGTGGCGTCGAGGCCGTAAAGGGTATCCCACACCAGCGCGGCGGCGTTGCGCACGACATACTGGGTCCCCCAGATCGGATCGAAATTCGCGAGGTTGGCCTGCGGCACAAAGCGTCAGGGTGCGCGCCGCAGCGCCTTGGGAAAGAGCCGGCATCGAAAGGCCGCCCGTCGCCGCCAGGCTGCCTACCCCGGCCAATCCCTTCAACACAGTCCTGCGATCCATCAGAGCTCTCCCGGTCTCGAGTTGTCCATGGCGGTTCCGGCCATTTCATTGGCCGAGGGTTCGGCGCCACATGAGGTGAAACGGGCCAGTCAAACCGATTGCCGATCAGTCTCCCTTTGCTTGCAAGCGGTATGCCAGCAGGCCCTCTCGCTGCCGCCAGATCCCGGTCGACGCCATGGCAGAATGCCTTTCGAGCGATCACATTTTCGAGCGATCACATCCATTTACGGTCCTGCCTAGCCTGCGAGCTGCTTGAATTTCGACGATTGCTTCGGATGCCACCAGCGGCCGCCAATGACGACGCCTTCGGACACGATCTTGCGGTCGCCGATCAGGTGCTCGCCGACGACGTCGACATAGTCGAACTGGCCTTGCTGGATCGAGATGAGGGTGGCGTCTCCGACGCTTCCCGGCTGAGGCTGCCGAGTTCGGGACGCCGCAGCGCCATCGCCGCATTGACCGTCGAAGCCGCGACCACATCGGCGAGCGGCATGCCCATGCACAGAAACTTGGACATGGTCGTCACCTGGTCAAAGGCCGGCCCGTCGATGCACAGGGCATGGACGTCGGAGGAAATGGTGTCGGGATAGAAGCCGTTGGCCAGCATCGCGCGGGCGGTCTTGAAGGCGAATGAGCCTTTGCCGTGGCCGATGTCGAACAGCACGCCGCGTTCGCGCGCCTCCAGCACCGCCCGCTTCACCGTGCCCTGGGCGGTGGCGGCCGTGTTGGGAAACGGCCGGAACGCGTGCGTGAGGACGTCGCCCGGGCGCAGGCGGGCGAGCACCTCCTCGTAGCTCGGCGGCGGATGGTCGATATGCGCCATCAGCGGCATGCCGACCTCTTCAGCGACCTCAAGCGCGATGTCGAGCGGCACGATCCCCGAGGTGCCCGAGGCGTGGAGCCCGACCCGCACCTTGATGCCGACGATGAGGTCGCGGTTGGCCTCCGCCACCGCGACGGCGTCGATCGGATTCATCAGCCGCATCTCCTCGCTCTCGCCGACCATGACCCGATGCGAGAAGCCGTAGATGCCGGCGTGCGAGACATGCAGATAGGCCAGAATGCGGACCTGGCTCGGCTCGATGACGTGCTTGCGGAAGCCCGCGAAATTGCCCGGGCCGGCGCTGCCGGTGTCGACCGCCGTGGTGACGCCGGAGGTGCGGCAGAACTCCTCGGCGTCGATGCCGAGCGAGGTGCCGCCCCAATAGACGTGGGTATGCAGATCGATCAGACCCGGGGTGACGATGTAACCCGACACGTCGCGCACATCGGTTGCCGGGATCGGCCTTGAGCTCGCTTCCGACCATGGCCACCTTGCCGCCGGCGAAGGCGACATCCATCACGGCGTCCGAGCTTCTGGGAGGGATCAATCACCCGGCCGCCGCGCAGGATCAAATCGAAAGGCATTGTCAATCTCCTGATATGAAGGAAGCAGCGCGAGGGCGCCTCGCCTATCCACGGAAGCGCGTGCACCGATGAGCCGTCAACCATTGAAGGCCGCCTGGGCTTCCGGCAAATCCCAGATTCTTGCCGATCGCCGCCGTTGCGGCCGACATTATCGCGGTCTCGTCGCCGTGAATGTATCGGCCGGCGTCGATCAGCACGCCGCCCGTCGACGATGACCTGGTCGATGTTGGCGCGGTTCCCAAGCGCGACCAGCCCGCGCCGTGGGTCGAACAACGGCTGCAAATGGGGATGGGTCAAGTCGACGACGGTGAGGTCGGCGGTTGCGCCCGGCGCGATCGTCCCGAGGTCCGGCCGCTTGATGACCGCCGCCGCGGTTGCCGTGACCGACTCGATCAGCTCCGGTGCGTTGGCGACATCCGCGCGGGCGGACGCAATCTTCGAGATCATCGACGCCGCGTTGAGTTCCGCCGAGCAGGTCCATGTTAGTGGCCGTCGGTTCCGACCACCGTCCGGACGCCGTGCTCCGCACGAACCGGCTGAACGCCGCGGTAACGCCCGGAGCGCGCAAACACGCGCGGGCAGTTCAGCACCCGTGGCGCCCTTCGCCGCCATCAGCTTCAAATCGCCATCGGTGCTAGCGATGCAGTGCGCGGCCATCAGATCAGGCGCCAGAAGGCCAAGCCAGTCGAGATATTCGGCCGGCGTGCGACCGCCGTGACGGCTTCCGATCGTCGCGACTTCGGCCTGGCTTTGCGCGAGATGGGTGGTGATGGGAATGTCGAGTTCGCGCGCGCGGGCGGCGCACGCCCGCAGCGGATCCGGACCACAGGTGTCGGTCGCGTGCGGGCTCATCGCGCAGGCCAATCCGGCCGTCGCCGCGTCCATTCCAGCGCTGGTAGAGCGCGTTCCAGGTGTCCATATCGGCCTGGCCATCGTCGCCCGCGTAATGCACCACGCCGTCCGGGACCGGCCTTGGCATCCGAGGTCGAAAACAAATACGGCGCGCCATAGAAGCGGATGCCCATTTCCTCGGCGCGCGTCGAACATCTCCGGAATGGTGTTGCGGAACGGCTCCATCACCGTGGTGGCGCCGCCCTTCAGCAATTGCAGGATGCCGAGCCGCGCGATGGCGAGCCGCTCTCGACGGCGACAACAGGTCGGCGCCGCGCTTGGTCAGCGGCAGCGGCACCGTATAGACGATGCTCTGGTTGTTCCGGCGACCATTGCCGTCCTCCGTATGCGTCCGGGCGACGGCTTCGCTGAAGCAGTGGTTGTGCAGGTTCAGAAGGCCGGGCAGCACGAAACGGCCCGGCCTGTCGAAGACCTCGGTGGCGGACGGCCGGTCGCGGGTGACGGCGGCGATCCGCTTGCCCTCCAGCAACACCCAGTGATCGCGCAGCACCTCCTGCGCGCCATCCTTGCGCGACAACACATAGCTGCCGAAGGTCGCGATCGTGCTCATGCCGGTTTCACATTCCAGAACACGGCCGTGCCGTCGAGGATGCCGGTGATGTTCGAGCGGTAGGCGGTCGGTTGCTTGTACTGACCGATCGGGAAATAAGGAATCTCCTCGAACGACAGCGCCTGGATATCGCGGCAGATACGCTGCTGCTTCGGCAAGATTGGCCGGCGGCGAGCCACTGGCTTCGCAGCGCCCCCATCTTCTCGCTCTTGTACCAGCCGGCCGCTTTGCTGTCGCCGCGCAGATTCGAATTGCCGGCCGGGTTCAGCCAATCGATGCCTTGCCAGTTGCCGACGCCGGCGCTCCAGCCGCCCTGGGCGATCGGGATCCTTTTTCAACTGCCGCTGCAACACCACGCCGAAATCCAGTCCCGGCATATTCGACGTTCATGCCGGCCTGCTGCAGCATGTCGGCGGCGGCGATGTCGCCGAGCGGCTTTTGTGCAAGCCGAGTTGGTGGGGACGAGCAGCACCACCTTCTCGCCATTGTAACCGGCGGCTTTCAGATCGGCCTTGACCTTCGCCATGTCGCGCGGCCCGCGGAACACATCGAGGCCGACATCGCTCGCCATCGGCGTACCCGGCGCAAAAAGCCGATCGGCGAGGATTGATAGGCGGGATCGTCGCCCGCAACCGCCGTCATGAAGGCGGACTGGTCGATCGCGCCCAGCAGCGCCCGGCGAATGGCGGGATTGTCGAACGGCGGCTGCAGATGGTTCACGCGCAACATGCAGGTGTAACCGCGCGGATCGGAATCCGCGTGGTGATGCCGCCGGTACGCTTCAGCACCGGCAGCAGGTCGTGCGGCGTCGTTTCCTGCCAATCCTGCTCGCGCGTTTGCAGCGCAGCGACACCTGTCGCCGCATCCGGCATCGTCGTCCAGACCACGCGGTCGTAATGAACGATCTTGGGACCGGCGGTCCAATCGGGCTTGCCGTCCTGACGGGGCTGATAGCGATCGAAGCGGGCGTACACGTTGCGCGCGCCCTGCACGCGCTCATCCGCCACGAAGCGGAAAGGACCGCTGCCCACGACCTCGGTCAGCGGCTTGAACGGATCCTGGCTCGCCAGCCGCTCCGGCATCATGAACGGCGCCTGGATCGCGGCCTTGCCGAGCGCCGCAGGCAACAGAGGAAAGGCCTGCTCAGCCGAAAACGGATGGTGCGGTCATCCGGCGCCGACAGTTCGTCCGTTGCGGCCATCAGCTCGGCGCCGAACCCGTCGCGGGCCGCCCATCGGCGAATGCTCGCGACGCAATCCGCGCCAGCACGCGCTCGCCGTCATGCCACAGCAGGCCGTCGCGCAACGTCAGGTCCCACTGGCGCTCGTCGTTGGAAACGACATGCCCGGACACCATCTGGGGCGAGACCTCGAGCGCCGAATTCATGCCGTAGAGCGTGTCGTAGACCATGAATCCATGGTTTCGGGAAACCTGCGCCGTCGAGTAGATCGGATCGACGAAGGTCAGGTCGATCACCGGAATAAAGCGCAGCGTGGTCTGCGACTGCGCCCGCAGAATGCCCGGCAGCGACAACGCCGGCGCGGCGGCGGCGGCCTTTAGCAGTGAACGACGGGAAACGAGCATCGATGACTCCTGGAACGATATTTGATCGGCGCGGCTCTCAGGGGGCCGGCTGCTTCGTGACTTCTGAAATTCGCCGCGATCGCCTCTCCGGTCGTGATCCACAGATCGGGGCAGGATTTGCGCATAGGTGAGAAATTCCCGCAGCAGCCGAAGCCGCATCGGACGACCGCTGCATTGCGGATGCAGCACGGTCGTGACCATCGCGCCCCAATCCCTGACCTCATCGAGCTCATCCTTCCAGATCGAGCACATGCTCCTTCGGAAAGATCGGCCGCGGGCTGAATCGGGCGGACAGCCCGTGCATCCAGTCGTCGTAGCTCGCGGTCACCGGAAGCTCGGATCGTGCCCGGCTTGCCATCCGCAAGGCGATGGCGATAAGGCCGCACGTCGTCGCGAAATGACGAGGTGTAGACGATGCCGTGGCGCACCAGCGCCACGCGCAATCTCCTCGGTGAACTCACCGTAAGGCGCCCGATAGCCGGTCGGCTTGACGCCAAGCCGGCGCTTCAGCGCCTCAAAACCCCGGCTCCAGTCCTCCTCCTCGATCCAGGGGTCGCCCGGATCCGGCAGCAGATGGTGATAGCCATGATGGCCGATCTCGTGGCCGCGCCTTGAGGATAGCCTCTGCCATCGCGGGATGCGCATCCACCGACCAGCCGGTGACGAAGAACGTCGCCTTCAGATCAAGCTGATCGAGCAACTCCAGGAGCTTCGGCGTGCCGACGCGCGCCTCGTAGCCGCCATAGCTCATGGTGATGAGGCGCTGGGCGTGCAGCGCGTCCTTGCTGGTCCAGGCGCTCTCCGCGTCCACGTCGAACGACAGGAACATCGCCGAGGTATAGGGCTTGGGCCACGGATAGTCCGGGGCCGGCGGCGCGGTGTTCGCGGGAATGAGCGGAATGCTCGCGAGCGCTTTACTGTCCAGCATTGATGGTCGCCTTCTCTACGCCGTAGTCGGTCAATTTCCACTTCGCCAGCAAAGCACGGTAGGTGCCGTCCGCGATCAGGAGTCCAGGGCCTCCACGACCGCCTGCTGCAGCACCTTCTCCTTGACGCCCAACGCAAGCCCGGTGAACTGGGTGGCGAAGACGTCGCCGACCGGGACATAGGTGCCCGGCTCGAGGTCCATCATGTAGGAAGCGTCTCGCCGCCCTGGACGGCCGCGTCGATCCGTCCCTGCCTTGAGCTGGGTCCGGGCATCGGCCGATCCTTCCGTGCCGACGAATTGAATCGGGTTGCCGGCGCAATTGGCATCGCTCCAGGCGGCGATCAGCTTCGGAAAGGAGGTGCGCCGGCTGGCGCCGACCTTTTCCCGCAGAACGCCATCGTGTCCTTGAACTCGGCGGCGCGCGATTGCTGCACGAAGAATCGAGGCCCATTGCGGAGATAGTCGACAAAGGTCGCCGTGTCCTGCCGGCTCGCCATATCCGTCATGCCGGACAGGATCGCATCCACCCTCCCCGTCGAAATCGCGGGCATCATCTGGTCGAAACTGGTTTGCTGCCAGTCGATCTTGATGCCGAGCTTCTTGCCGAGCGCCTCGCCAAGCTCGACGTCGAAACCGGTCAGCGTGTTGGTCGCGGGGTCGCGGAATTCCATCGGCGGATAGTTCGGTACGATGGCGACCCTGATACTGCCCTGCTTGGCGATTTCCGGAGGCAGTTCGATCGCCATGGCCGAAGTGACAGCGGCGCAAGTGAGCGCGGCAGCGAGAAACAATTTCATCATGACAATCGCCCCATCAGATCACCGCGGAAAGAAAGGATTGAGTACGTACTTCACGGGGCTCTGCCAGAACCTCGGCCGCAGGCCCGGACTCACGATCGCGCCATGGTCCATATAGACGACGGTATCCGCCACCTCGCGCGCGAAGCCGAGTTCCGTGCGTCACCACCATCATCGTCATGCCGCTGCGGGCAAGTTCCTTCATGACGGTGAGCACCTCGCCGACCAGTTCGGGATCGAGCGCACTCGGTCGGCTCGTCGAACAGCATCAGCATCGGCTTCATGGCGAGCGCGCGGGCAATCGCCACCCGCTGCTGCTGCCCGCCGGACAGCTGTGAGGGATAGGCATCGGCTTTCGCCACAAGCCCGACGCGCCCGAGAAGCTCCATCGCCTCCGCCCGCGCGCTCTTCCGGCTTTGCGGCCCCTGCACCTGCACCGGACCCTCGGTGATATTTTCCAGCGCGGTCTTGTGCGGGAACAGGTTGAAGCGCTGAAACACCATGCCGGTCTTCAGGCGCTGGCGCGCGATCTGCCGCTCGGTGAGGCGATGCAATCGCCCACCCCTTTCGCGTACGCCCAGCAACTCGCCATCCAGCCAGATGCCGCCGCCGTCGATCGACGTAAGCTGATTGATGCAGCGCAGCAGCGTCGTCTTGCCCGATCCCGACGCGCCGATCAGGCAGAGCACCTCGCCCGCCCCAACGTCCAGCGAGACCCGATTCGAGGGCTTGAAACTCCCAAAGTTCTTGCTGACCGAACGGATGGCGACGAGGGGCCGGGTCATCGGGCTGATCTGCAATGCTCCACGCGCGAAGCGTCGTTCGAGAAGCATCTGCAGAGGCGTCAGGATCGACACGACGAGCAGATACCAGGAGCCGGCGACGATCAGGAGTTCGATCACGCGCGAGTTCGCGTAATAGATATTCTCGGCGTTGTGCAGCACCTCCGGATACTGGATGACGCTGGCCAGCGACGTGGCCTTCACCATGCCGATGAACTCGTTGCCGAGCGGCGGGATCACACGACCCGCATCGCCTGCGGCAGGATGATCCGGCGCAGCGCGCGCAGCCGTCCCATGCCGATCGCCTGCGCGGCCTCATACTGTCCGACGTCGACCGACAGTATGCCCGCCCGCATCACCTCGGACGTGTAGGCGCCCTGATTGATGCCGAGGCCGAGCAGTGCGGACAGAAACGGCGTCATGACGTCGACCGCCCGGGCCGACCACAGGCCCGGGATGCCGATCGTCGGAAACACCAGCGCGAGGTTGAACCACAGCAGCAGCTGCAGGATCAGCGGCGTACCGCGGAACAGCCACGTAGTAGCCGGCGGCGACGGACGCCAGAACCGGATTGGGCGAGAGCCTCATGATCGCGACGACGACGCCCAAAACGATGCCGAGCGCCATCGCGAGCACCGCCATCACCATGGTGTTGGTGATGCCCTCGAGGATCACCTTCGCGGTCAGGGAAGCGGCTGACATAGGTCCATTCGATCTGACCGTTGACGAAGCGCGCGGCCGATCGCAGCCAGCACGACGAGAATCGCCGCCGCGGCGAGCCATCGCCGCCAATGAGCCTGACGCGCAACCGTCATCCCCGAAATATCGGGAAACCCCTCCGCAAGCGTGGGTGCCGCTCTCATTGCGTGGACGCATTCATCATCGGCTGGGCCACCGCGTTCGCGCCCAATCCGTATTTGTCGAGAATGGCCTTGTAGGAGCCGTCAGCGATCATCGCTGCGAGATGTTCCGTCACCACTTCGCGCAGCGCTGCATCGTCCTTCCGGAACATGATGCCCTGATAGCCGGTGGAGAACGGTTCACCCACAATGCGGTACTTCCCGGCCTCCTGCCCTTGCGCGTAGGGCAACGTCTCGCTGCCCTGCACCGCGGCATCGATGCGGCCCTGCTTGAGCTGGTTGCGGACATCGATGCTGTTTTCGCCCGGAACGTATTGCACGGCAGGCTTGCCGTTCGCCTCGCAATTCTGCTTGCTCCATTTCTCGATCTCGACCGGGAAGCTGGTGCTGCGCGTCGTCCCGACCTTCTTGCCGCAGAGATCGATGGGAGACTTCGCCGCATTTTCCGTCAGGCACGAAGAACTGCGGACCTGTCGCCAGATAGTCGATGAAATCCGCGGCCTCGCGCCGCGAGCTGCGGTCCGAAATGCCGCTGATGATGAAATCAGCGCGCTTGGTCTGCAATGAGGGGATGAGCTCGGCGAACGGCGTTTCGCTCCAGACGATCTTCACGCCCAGCCGCTTCGCGAGTTCGTTGGCGAGATCGATATCGAGCCCGACGAGCTGGTTGGTCGTGGGATCGCGATATTCCATGGGGGCGTAGGTCGAGTTGACCGTCAGCCGCAACGTGCCCGCGCTGCTTGATCGATTCCGGCAGTTCGGCGGCCTTGTGCCGTTGTGATGGCGAGGAGCGCGGCGAACCCAATGGAGAACGAGAGACGTGTCATATCAGCTCCTTCGGCCCGCACCGCGACTGGCCGCTTGATGTTTAACCGCATCGAGCGCGGCCGGCTCGATGACACCGGCACGCTCCGTGATCGCAGTGTATTGTTCCGGCCGCCGGTGCGCGGCGAAATTGAACATCTTGTCCTTGCCCTGGCGGCAGAGATCGAGGTCGAGGTCGGCAACGATGATTTCGTCCGCGAGCGTTTGCGCCTCGGCGACGATCCGGCCATTGGGATCCACGATGCAGGAGCCGCCGATCAGTCCGGAGCCATCCTCGTTCCCCGCCTTGGCGACCGCGATCGCCCAGGTGGCGTTCATGTAGGCGTTGGCCTGAGTCACGAGCTTGGAATGGAAGGTGCGCAGCGCCGCGTCTTCGGAGACACCGCCGTTTGGATCGTAAGCTGCGGAGTTGTAGCCGACGCAAACCAGCTCGACGCCCTGCAGGCCCAGCACGCGCCAGGCTTCCGGCCAGCGGCGATCGTTGCAGATCATCATGCCCATGATCGCGTGGTGCCAGTCCGGTCCCGCCCTGAAGGCGGGAAATCCCAGATCGCCATATTCGAAATAGCGCTTTTCGAGCTGCTGGTAGGCTGCATCCGGCACGCGGCTCGACCGAGCCCGGCAGATGCACCTTGCGATAACGCCAGAAATTTCGCCGTCGCTATCGACCAGGATCGAACAGTTGAAGCGCCGACCGTCCGATGTCAGTTCGGCGTAACCGACATAGAAGCCGATACCGAGCGCCCGGGCACGATCGAACAAGGACTGCACGGCCGGATTCGGCATGCCCCGCTCGAAGTAATGATCGAGCGCTGTCGCCCTCGATGAGCCATCGCGGGAAGAAGGTCGTGAACGCCAGTTCGGGGAAAACGACCAGTGTCGCGCCGCGCGCAGCCGCCTCCTCCAGCAACGCCAACATCCAGCCAAGCGTGTGCTCTCGCGAGTCCGCTTTTTGCGTCGGCCCCATCTGAGCGGCGGCGGCGCGGAGGAACTCGAACCAACATTGCCTCCAATCTGAGCGGATTGCTTACTCAAGAGGCGGATGATCCGCTCCGATAGCGCTCCGATGCAGGGGTGATTACGCGGAAGCGCAGCCCTAAACGCAATCACTCGTGCTATGATATTTTCGAGTGAGACAATAACCGGTAGTTAGTATGAACCTGCGCCAGTTGGAGATCCTGCGTGCGGTTATCCGCCATCGGACCACGGTCGCGGCGGCGGACGAACTGGCGCTGTCGCAGCCGGCGATCAGCAACGCGCTGAAGGCGATGGAGGCGCAGGCGGGCTTCGCGTTGTTCGAGCGTGTCAACAACCGGCTGTTCCCGACATCAGAGGCGATGGCGCTCTACAAGGAAAGTGAAGCGATCTTTGCGCTCCACGCCAAACTCGAAAATCGCGTGCGCGACCTGAGGGAGTGCCGCTCCGGGCTTCTATCGATCGTGGCGACGCCGCCGCTGGCCTACAGCATCATTCCGCGCGCTTTATCGGACTTCCTGCGCCGCCGTCAGCAGACGCGCGTTTTCTTCGATGTGCGGCGCTACGAAGGATCATCGACGGCGTGTCGAGCAGGGTCGCAGAGCTCGGCTTCGCGCTCGGGCTGTCGCATCATCCCGGCATTGCACATGAGGTGGTTCATACCGGCGAAATGGTCTGCGTCCTGCCGCCGAACCATCCCGCTGGCCGAACGGCCGGTCATTTCCGCTTCCGACCTTGTCGGCTTGCCCTTCATCGGGCTGGAGCGCGGCACCGCGATTGGGCGAAGCCGTGCGCGAGAGTTTTGCGCAGGCCGGCGCGCCGTTCCAGCCGACCGTCGAGGTGCGCTACTGCAATACGGCCTGCGTACTCGCGGCCGCCGGCGTCAGGCGCGGCGGTCGTCGATCCGTTTTCACCGCGCCAGAGCGGTCGGCCAGGCACCTTATCGTTCGGCCTTTCACGCCCAAGACGGTGGCCGTGGCCTATATGCTGTGGTCGAGGCGGAGCCTCTATCGCGCCTGGCCAAGGCGTTCCTGAATGAAGTCCGGCCAGGCGAGCTGCGGCCTGGACCGAGATGCCTCTTGAGCGTGAAGCGCTCGACCCAAGGTGGACACGCAAATTCAGCCTCGCACCGGCGACAGCTTCGTGCTGCCCGGCCGGCGGTTCAGGAATCGAACCTCTTAGCCAGGGCTGATGCTTGGCGCGCCATTTCGGGCCGGGGCCACGCATGTAGTGCAGCTCGGGCCGATAGCTATCGCGTACGTCCATAACCAGGTTGTGAACGACGCTGGCGAAGTCGGAGACGGTCTCAGCCGTCCTGCGAGCAAAACCTAGACATTGCGGACCAGCGCGCAGAAGCCGCTGCGATCGCATCGGGGGCCTGACGATGCTTTTCCAGATCATCTTGCTTTCCGTCCGGTTGGATGTGGGCACCGTGATGATCTAGCGGATCGGAGCTGCGGCCGCGCCAGAGCGATTGCCGTACCTGTAGATGTCAGGCAAGCGAGCTCAAGCCTGTCACGCCGCGCCAGAGCGGCAATCGAAGCGTTCTCTCGCTCGTCTTGCCTCGATTTGCAGGACTCGCACACGGTCGGCCCGCTTCCCGATGGACTGGTGGGACAGCTCGACAACACGATCGCATCTCACGTTGCAGGAGCCGTCGGGCGAGGCCCGCGATCAGGTGCTGATGGGCCTCGCCGGCATTCGCTCCGGGCTTTTCCCGGAATCGCCGGCCTATCAACCACAGGAAATCGAACACAGGACAATTGCCGCATGAAATACGAACTTGATCTGTTCGGCGTGGTCGTTCCGAGCCTCCTGCTCTGGAGCGTGCTTGCCTATGTCCTCGCCCGCGGCGTGAGCAAGGTGATGGGGCGGATCGGCCTCTATCGCCATGTCTGGCATCCCGCACTGTTCGATTTCGCCGCTTTACGTCTGCATCGTCACCAGCCTCGTCTTCGCTTCCAAGGAGTTTTTCTCATGAACGCCCCTGTTTCGCTCCCGAAAGCCTTATGGCGCGGGTTCACGATGAAGTGCCCGAACTGCGGTCAAGGCCATCTGTTCGGCCGCTTTCTGAAGGTGGTCGACAGCTGCGAGGTTTGCGGCGAGGATTACACGCCGCAACGCGCAGACGACCTTCCGGCCTATCTTGTGATCGCTAGTCGTTGGCCACCTTGTCGTGCCGGCACTTCTTGCCGTCGAGATGGCCTATTCACCTCCCGTCTGGCTTCAATTGCTGATCTGGGTACCCGTTACCGGGCTTGCGGCATTCTTTTACTGCAGCCTGTGAAGGGGACAATTGTTGGCCTGCAATGGCAGACCGGCATGCACGGCTTCGAAGCCGCCAAGCGCCGCCGGGATCGAGAAACCCGCGATGGTGCCGCGCCCCTGCCGAACCTCGTCTCCAAGGAGTTGGTGTCATGAAAGCCCTTCTGAATTCGCTGCGCCGCTTCTCGCTGACCGGTGTCATGGTGCTTGCCGCGCTCTGGGCCGGCTACAAGCTGTGGGATTACTATTTTGATGCGCCCTGGACCCGTGATGGTCACGTTCGCGCCGACGTGGTTCCGATCGCTCCTGATGTCTCCGGCTTCGTCACCGACGTGCTCGTCAGGACAACCAGCAGGTCCAGCGCGGCGACGTCCTGTTCCGGATCGATCGCGCGCGGTATGAGATCGCGCTGAAGCAGGCCGAGGCGGTGCTGCTGGGCAAAGCGCGCCATGCTCGACGAGGCTGACGCGCGATCTGAAGCGCTACAGCGCGCTGACGCCGGGTGTCGTCGTCTCCAAGCAGCGGATGGACCAGGTCATCGCCACGCAGGGCTCGGCGCAGGCCGCCCACGACCAGGCCGTCGCGGACCTTGCGCTTGCCAAGCTCAACCTCGAGCGCAGCGAAGTGCGCGCTTCCGTCACCGGCATCGTCACCAACATGGAGCTGCGACCCGGGACCTATCTGACGCCCGGAAAGGGCGTGATGGCGCTGCTCGATACAGACACGCTGCACGTCCAGGGCTATTTCGAGGGAAACCAAGCTGCAGCGCATCCATATCGGCGATCCCGTCAACGTGCGGCTGATGGGCAGCCACCACACGCTGCAGCGGAAGGGTGGAAAGCGTCGCGGCGGGTATCGAAGACCGCGATCGCAGCGCCGGCGCGACCCTGCTTGCCAACGTCAATCCGACCTTCAACTGGGTGCGGCTGGCGCAGCGCGTTCCGGTCCGGATCGCGCTCGACCGCGCCGAGCGCAACGAACTGGTCGCGGGAGCCACCGCGACGGTCGAGGTGCTCGGACCGGCTCCGCGGCAGCGCGCGGGAGAGGTAGCCACGGACAACCGCCACACACGGCATTGGCTGCGTGCGTGCCCAGACCACCAACTGTACGTCTGAACTCCCGATCAGACCAACTTTGAGGAAATGCGGTAGCATCGTTGAAATTGGTAGCGCTGGCATCTTTGCAGCCCACATTTGGACGCGTTTCGCAGAGCACGCGGTTGATTCGGCCCCATTCGACCAGTATCACAGAAGTCAGGCAGCCACCCTCAGGCACAGGCGACTTACACACGCGATCCGTTCTCCGAAGCATCCTACCACGGACATACGGCCGCTCTCCGTTGGACTCTCGGCACCCGGGGTTCCACGCGCAATGTTGGATGGGGCGTAGAGGCATCAGTTAGCTATCTTCAAATCGCAATCAGGATACCATTGCCGGCCTTTGGTGCGTCAATGCCGGGCATTGCCATCCCAAGATCATCTGAGGCCATTCGCGACCAGGCGGGCAAGCTCGATTACGCATCGAGCTTCTCGCTCGGCCATCCGCTCGCGTTTCACTACACCAATCGCGTGATGAAACGTCGCGCGAAGGGATTGACCACATCTTCCCTCGCCGGATCCGGCTCCGGAGCGGTCGACAGCGCCCTGAAGATGGCGCTGGCCTACCACCGGCGGCGCGCGGCGAGAGGTCATCGCCAGCGCCTGATCCGGACGCCAGCGCAGCTACCGTGGAACGTAGGGTTCCGGCGGGCTCTCCGGTCTCCGGCATCGGATGGCAGCGGGCGCAGTTCGGCGTCATGCTTCCGGGGGTGTCGCACCTTCCTCACACCCACTTGAGCCTCACCCGCGGCGTCGCGTTCATGCAAGGGCGAGCGGAACGCGGTGTCGACTTTGCGGATGCGCTGGAAGGTCTCCTCACCTCGGTCGACCCCTCATTACGACCGTCGCGGCCGATCATCGTCGAACCGGTGGCTGGCGCCAGGCGGCATGCCTGCCGCCGCCCAGGGCTATCTCAAGCGGCTGCGCGAGATCACCAGCAAGCACGGCATCCTGCTGATCTTCGATGAGGTCGTCACCGGCTTCGGACGCGACTGGGAGCACCCTTTGCCGCCCAGGCTCTTACGGCGTTACACCCGACCTCATCAACCTGCGCGAAGGGGATGAGCAACGGCGCTGATCCCCATGGGAGGCGTGCTGCTTCATCATCACGTGACGAGGCCATGTCGCAGGGTCACGGCCGGCCACCGTCGCGAGTTCGCCACGGCTACACCTACTCCGGCCACCCGCTTGCCTGTGCTGCGGCGCTTGCCACCCTGCGATGTAGCCATCAGGAGGGGAAGGCATCTTCGAGAAGGTCGCGCGCACATTGCCGGAAAATGGGAAGCGGCCATTCACGACATCGAGGGCGCCACGGCGGGTCATGGCGGTTTCGCGATATTCGCAACCTCGGCGTGCCCCGGGGCCGTAGGGGATCGAAGCTGCGCCAGATGCTCGGTCGGCTTGGGCGCGGGCCGTGGCGAACCATTGTTTCGAAAACGGGGTCTTTGTTCGCGCCCTTGGCGATACGTTGATCCTGTCTGCTTCACCTCTTGTCATCACAACGAGAGCAGATTGGTCAGATCGCCGGCGGCATCGAGAACGGCATTCCGGACGTTGGCCCGGGGTAGTCGACGTGAAAGGGCATCTGACCGGGGTTCATGGTGGCGCTCGTCCACGTGAGCTTCACTCCGAAAGCTGGTCCCGACCCACGGTGCTGCGCCGCTGTTTTCCTGCTCCACAAGCAAGCGCGTCTAGCTGATAGACGAGGTCGGAAGAAGAAGAGAGTGGTCGCTCGTAACGGTTTCGAACCAAGTCCTGTTTTGCCAGTTATGAGCCTTGTCAGCTTCCTCCCCGAGAGGCCGAGCGGGTGGTAGCGGATGTGGAAGAATCGAACCCTCGAATGCGCGCTCAAAACGCGCCGTCACGCCCGCCATAACGAACCGCACGCCAAATGGCGCACCCTGCGAGTGAACTCGCGCCGCTTCTGCGTGAAAAACAGATGTCCTTGCCGATAGACGAAGGGGTGCAAACCTGGTGCGGGCTGCCGGATCGAACCGACTTTGCCTGTGGTTGGAAGCCCGGGTGATCAGCCTATGACCCAAGCCCGCGAAGGTGGTGTGTGAAGGAATCCCACCGACCTGAAAACCAAACCATCACGTACTCGCGCTGAGCACTGGCGTTTCGCGACGTCTGCGTGTGAACAGAGAAATAGCCGAGTCGCCGACAGAGCCAAAGAGAACTCAAGTCGAGGTTTTGGTGCGCTCGACTGGACTCGAACTTCCAGCATAGGGCGGAGTAGAAATCCGCTGACCGTCCAGTTGGTCGACGAGCGCGTGAAAGAACGCTGCAATTTGCTTTCACAATCCGGCGATCTGGCTATCTTGGACGACCCCGGCCGGTGCTGCCCCGGCTCGCGACGGTTTTTGCAGACCGACGCGTTCCTGTTTCGCCACGGAGTCAATATTGGCGGCTCTCGCGGATTCTGGAGCACGCGGACATCCAGATCAGAGACCGAAGGCGCTCTACCAGCTGAGCTAAGAGGACGATGGTGAGCAGGGGGCGCGGACGCGCCTGCTTAGTCTTTGGGCTGATATCCACCGGCACGCGAACATGACGGCTATCGGTGCAACGATGGTCGGCGTGGGCAGCCGATTTGAACACACGATCCCCCTGCTTCCAAGGCAGGTAGGGACGACCGGACTCCCCTACACGCTGATGATTGGCCTTCCGGACAGGATTCGAACCTGCATACCTTCGCGTCCGTAGCGCGCTGCTCATCAATTGAGCTACCGGAAGATGAACTGACAAACTGCGAAGCTGACCGAAGCGGTTTCGACCGCCGTCGAGTTGTAAAGTGGCTCGATCACGACGAGTTTCCGAACCGCGCTACCCCCGGTTAACAGCCGAGGCGCCCTCACCGAGATGGCTCGACGGGAATGAGATGGTGGAGAGTGCCGGTACCGCCCCGGCCGCGTCGATCTTGCGAGGATCAGCTGCCACCCTTGTGCACTCCCGTAGTGGTGTCCAGAGTCCCAGTGCCGCCTGGCCTCCTCGGCTTTTCAAACCGATGCTTTCACTGGATTAGCTTTCTGGACGTCGAGTTGCGCCAGAACGCAACTTCGTAATTTGGCGCGGACCAGCAGGGATCGAACCGCTATCCAATGCGCGGGCGGCGCATGGCACTCCCAACCTATACCAGGTCCGCAAATTTTGACGGCTATGGGAAAATCCCTGCCGAAGGGTGGTGTTGGGTAACCACGCGGAATCAGACCACGCGCATGCGCATAGGCACAGGCTTTACGGGCCCGTTCGGTCACCAGACTTGGCGTTACCCCAAATGTCTTGAAAGCGTGCCGTTGGGCTGACGCCGCGGGCGCAATTTTCGGCCATCAACCTTGGCCACCGCGATAGGGATCAGGCTTGCATCGACGACCTTCGGAGCGTCCCGCTGGTCCAGTTGAGCTACGTAAATGGATACCGCCGGCCGAAGCCCGGCGGCTCATTTCTCGAGTTCGACGTCCCGGTACGGGAAGTCGCGCCATGTCTCGTGCAAAAAGTTGGGCGGCGGAAGTTGCCGCTGCGCCGCACGCTGACGCACCGTCGGCTCGAACGGCTTCCGGCGGGGTTTCTCCAGCCGCGTGTCCTTGCGCATATTGCAGGGGCTGCAGGCCGTCGCGATATTCTCCCGCATGATGTCACGCCTCCGGCGGCGGCGCGCGGCAGGACATGATCGAAGGTGAGATCGTTCGGGCGGTGCTGCCAGATGGAGCAATACTGGCACACGAAGCGGTCGCGCATGAAAGACGTTGAACCGTGTGAAGGCAGCCCGGTTCGGCGGTCGCACATACTCGCGTAGCGCGAGTCACCGGCACCGGCGCGAGCGCATCGCGGTCGACGGACTGCGCTCCGCTTGGCATTCTCGTACTCGGCCACGATGACGTGCGATCCCTTCTTTACCGCCTTGATGGCATCCTCCCAGCCGAGACGGGCTGCAGGTGGGGAAATAGCTGAGCGGTTGAAAATCCGCGTTGAGCACCAGCGCGGGGCAGTTCTGAAACATGACGACCTCCTCGCGTTACGATGCTGACTGGAAATGGCGCCCCTGACGAGGATCGAACTCGCCGCAACTCGATCGACAGTCGAGTCCCGTCACCAGCTGGGTCAGGAGCAAGTTGCGGTTTCTGCAACAATGGTGCGGCCGCCGGACTCGAACTCGGATGCACAAGGCGCGCGCGCCCCTCAAGCGCGGAGTGTCTACCGTTCCACCACGGCCGCGGAATCGTCTTTTTCCGAAGTCCCGACTTTCGGCAGGACATCGTTTCGGGTGGAGGACCAGGTCGGACTTTCGAACCGACGGTGACTTTGCGTCGACGGATTAGAGATCCCGCTCCCTTGGCCGCTGGGGGCACTGGTCCGCGATTGGAGGATCCGGGTGGTTTCGAACCGCTTTGCGCACGGGTTAAAGGCCGCTCCATCTCCAGTCAGGTTTTAACGCTCCGGATCCATCGTCTCGATGGTTGCGGCGGCAAGCCACGCCGGTTTCACATGGCGCGCCGCGATGGCGTCGCGCCTCTCCTTCGCGCGAGTCCAGCGCGGCTGGCTCGCGGCCGACAGGTTACGCCTTCAGGTAGGCGCTGCATCTTTGCGATCCTCTTGCGTCTTCAGCCGACAAAGCGATGCACGGATCGACGATCGCGATGCACCTTCCGACGATATTTGCATTGGTGGTAGCTCCCGTCGGAGATCGAACCTGCGTCAACCGGTTATCGAGCGGTCGCACTGCCACTGTGCTACGAGACGCTCTGGTTTGGCAGACGAACATCATCGGATCGTTCGCGCAGCGCGCCCAGCAGATCGCACGTCAATCAAAGAGCGGTGAAGGTCGCGCGGATTCGAACCGCGGATCTTCCGCCATGTCGCGGCAGGCGCTCTGGCCTCTGAGCTACGGACGCGCGTGACTGGTACCCCGGCTCGGATTCGAACGAGCGTAATGCCGGCGATGTAAAACCGGTGCCTTAGGCCGCTTGGCGACGGGAGCGTTGATGGCTGACCGGCGGAGGGGACTTCAGCAGCACCGCGACCTGGGCAGGAGCCGGTGGGGCCGGCGGTCTCGAAGTGCGCGTAAGCGTCTGCCAGTTCTCACCACGCTCGCGTTCACGTGTGCCGTTCATACGAAGCCACGACGCGCCGAATCTGGTGCTGACAGGGAGGGCTCGAAGGTCTCCCCACCCGCGCTTCGGTTTACAAAACCGCGCTGCTCTCCATCTGAGCTACGCCAGCGTTGGAAATTCACAAACGGCCGGGAAACCCGGCCAATAGAAATTCTGCGCTGCCCTGAAACCACACCGTTTGCCGCCCCGCCAAAGGGGACCAGTACCGGATCAGCGGGCCATCTTATGCTCCTTGCAGGGACGGCCATCCTGGTCGAAATCGACTTCACGTCATCACGCGACCTGACGACGCCGACAGGTGTCCAGCCGGGTCAACTCGGTTGATGCTAGTCGAGATAAGATCTGCTCGGCCTGAGCCTCGGAAATCCGCGGCGCTGCGTCGCGATGCGCACGAAGGCACGCGCTACCGGCGAGGAGAAAATCCTCTGGCGGTCATGGTTCTCGAGTCTGGTGGTGCTGTTGCGGGTCATCTTCGCTCTCTGCCTTGAGGCAGAGGGTAGATTCCCGCTGCCGATTTACGCTCTTGCTGTCACGGTCGTCCCGAGATTTTCGGGTGCCAGAATAGCTCGGACCTTGCTTCGCCACGCACATGCGCGACCAATCGCACGACCGAATAAACGGCAGCGCGGCGGCGGCTTTCGCGACGATATGCTTGAGCGCAGGCTCAACATGGCTTCGGTCATGAAGCGCCGGCGAATTCCGGCGAAGGGTCTTTGTGAAATCTCGCATGCACGCAGAAGATTCAAAATTCGTCAAGAGATCAGCACAAACAATTTTCTAAACAAGGTCGCGTTCTTCTGCTCCGCTACGCGGCGTCGATGCGGGGACAACCTCACTCAAGATGTTAAGATTCGGAGTCGTTCGCGCCGGTTTACTTTGACGCTGCGGATCGCAAAGAACCGGTCAGGCAACCTCCTCGACCACACTCTACCGACGCCGACGCTCGTCGCGGCGCTCGCCGCCCACCGTGTGGATACCAGCCGCCTCGCTCACCCCGGCTAAAATTTTCGTCCAGCATGGCGGCGATCTCCGCCTTTGCGGCGGACGCCATATCGGTCTCATACCCGAGGGAGCAGCGAGCCCGCTATTGGCGTCGGGCATGCTCGTGCGCACCGGGCTGATCGAGATTCCGGTGCGCTACTGGATGTTCGCGCTGCGCGAACGCGGCATCGATCTGCTCGCGGCCTACGTGGCGCGGGTCACGCAGGCGCCGTGGCCGACCGAGGCGCTCGCTTGAGGCAGCTGAACAGATGTAATCCCAAGATATTGCCGAGACAGAAAATTCCGGAGACGATCCGCATGACGCACGTCAGTTCTGCGTTTCTGCTTGCTACCCACGAGCGGCAGCTCTGATGCGGCGACGATCGCCGACGCAACGAAGTAACAAGGTCGTGCGGAGCCGCGTGACCGTGCCCGATCGCGCGCGTCAAACGCACGACGAATGGTCTCAATTCTCGATCTCGCTTTCCAGCGATGGACCGCGGCGCTGCAACAACCGGTGAGCGCAGCCGCCTTCGAGAAGAGGTTAACGTGCCGATGCAGCTGCAGCGGTGACGGAGTTCAAATCCCGTTGGTACTCGCACCGAATCCGACTATACTGCTTTCTCAGCTGCAACCGCTGCTGATTTTATCGTTGGTGACCAGGCCCGTCTATCCAGGCGGGCCGTCGCCGTTTCAGGGTTCGTGGCGATGACTCGTCCAATCGGATTGATCATATTCGCATTACGTCGCACCCGGCACCGGGTGCCAAGCTCAAATTCCCGATCGCCTGGGGCGCAGCCAGCGCGCGCGAACGCGGACCGGTGATCGGCACGGTGTCGCGCCCGGCAGGACCGCAACGTGATCGGCACGCATGGCGGCTCCTATTCCGGTCTATCGCGCGCTCGCCGTCTCATCCGGCGCGCTCGACCCGATCCGGCGTCCGGATCTCACCAATACCCACCCTGCTGAAACGGTCGGGCCGTTTCCGCAATGGGCCGAGCCGCAGCGGATCGTCTCGCTCGATCCATGGGGACATCTCGCCGCGGAAAACTTCGCGAGCGAGATCGCCGAGGGCATCGACATCCGTCCGAGTATCGCCATCACGCGCCCGTCTCGATCTGCCCGAACTGCAAGCCGCGATCGAAGCCGGACGGCTCAAGCAGGATGGCGAGGTCGTGCACAAGAATGGCAGCGTCTCCGTGGTCAAGATTGCGATCGACCCGGTCTGGTATCTGCCCGGCCTGGCGGAGCGCTTCGCCACCACCGAGAACAATCTGCGCCGGCAACTGTTCGAGCAGACCGCCGGCATGTTTCCGGAACTGGTGACACGGCCCGATCTGCAGGTCTTTCTGCCGCCGATCGGCGGTACGACAGCCTATCTGTTCGGCGACGTCAGCCAAACTGCCGGACCACCGCACCAGGATAACCTGCCGCGTGCATGACGAATGCAACGGCTCCGACGTGTTCGGTTCTGATATCTGCACCTGCCGTCCATATTTGATCCACGGCATCGAGGAATGCGCGCGCGCAGGCCAAAACGGCGGCCTCGGCATCATCATCTACAATCGCAAGGAAGGCCGCGCGCTCGGCGAAGTGACAAAATTTCTGGTCTACAACGCCCGCAAGCGTCAGGAAGGCGGCGATGCCGCGGCCCAGTATTTCGAGCGCACCGAATGCGTCGCCGGCGTGCAGGACGCCCGCTTCCAGCAGCTGATGCCGGACGTGGTGCACTGGCTCGGCCTCAAGCGGATCGACCGCTTCGTTTCCATGAGCGACATGAAGCACGATGCGCTGACCAGCCAGGGCATCGAAATCGTCGAGCGCGTGCCTATCCCCGACGATCATGATGCCCGCCGACGCGCATGTGGAAATCGCGGCAAAGAAGGCCGCCGGGTTACTACACGCCCGAGCCGCAGCAGGACCCGGACAATCCGGTCGGCCGTTCGCTCGAAAAATATTGAGAAGGCGGCAGTGTCCCTCGCAAATCCGGAGACGTCAGCCGCTTTGTCGTTGCTGAATGCCAGAGCAGTCCGCGAGCGCGCGCATCGCATGCTCGCGATCGGCCTTGAAGACAAGCTTCCGAACTTCCGCATCGACCTCGATCGCATGGACAGGCGCGGTCGACCTGGTGCTGGAAACGACGCGCAAGGCCTATCCTTCGTTCGACGTGCCGTTTCATTCGCGCTGGCGGCACTTCGTCACCGATGGGGACAATCGTTGGGCTGACATCGCCGACCAGACCGAGTTGGCCCGATCGCGCGGCCCGCGCCCGGGCTGAGTTCGATCTGGCCATCGTCAGCGTCTTCCTCGATGCCGGCGCCGGCCCATCGTGGCGCTACCGCGATCCAAAGACCGGATCAGCCATCGGCCGTTCGGAAGGATTGGGGCTGGCCAGCCTTGCCATGTTCACGGGCGGCGCATTCTCGGCCGATCCGCCTGAGCCGTTGCGCGGTCGATGCCGACGTGCTCGCAAATTTCGACCGTTGCCGACCTCGAGCGCGGCATGCAGGTCTCGGATGTCAATCCGCTGGTCGGGATGGACGGCCGCGCCGATCTGTTGCGTCGCCTGGGCACGGCTGGTGGCCTCGAAACCGGACATATTCGGCAGCCTGCGACACGCCGCGGCCCGGCGGCCTGTTCGACCGGCTGGCGATGCTGGCGGACGGCGGAAAGCTGCCCGCCCCGACGATTCTAACGGAGCTGCTGCAACAGCTCGGGCCGATCTGGCCATCGCGGCTGACGCTCGGCGGGATCGCGCTCGGCGACTGCTGGACGGCATCCGGCGCTGACGACCGCGGATGCGACCAGCGGTCTGGTGCCGCTGCACAAGCTCTCGCAATGGCTGGCCGTATTCCCTCATCGAACCGCTACAGACATCCGGCATCAGCGTGACCGATATCGACGGCCTGACCGGCCTTGCCGAATATCGCAATGGCGGGCTGTTCGTCGATACCGGCGTGCTCGCGTTTCGCGATGCCGAAGCGGCGCAGCGAGAGCATGAGGTAGCGTCACCGCTTGTCGTGGAATGGCGCGCGCTGACGGTGGCGCTGCTCGACCGTGTCGCCGATGGTCTTGCGGCAACGGCTTGGACTCGATGCCACATCGATGCCGCTGGCGAAAATTCTCGAGGGTGGCACCTGGGCTGCGGGCCGACGGCTGGCACGCGAACGCCGCGCCGACGCGTCGCCTCCGGTGAAAGTCATCAGCGACGGCACGGTATTCTAGATCCGGGATCAGCAGACATGGACGGCGTTACGATCGTTAATCACCCGCTGGTGCAGCACAAGCTGACGCTGCTGCGGAAGAAGGACATTTCAACCAAGTCGTTTCGCGAACTCCTCAAGGAGATCGGGATGCTGCTTTGTTACGAGGTCACCCGCGATCTGCCGCTGGCCGATATCGAAATCGAAACGCCGCTTGCGCAGATGAAGTCGCCGCAGATCGCGGGCAAGAAGCTGGTATTCGCGCCGGTGCTGCGTGCCGGCGTGACCTTCGCGGAAGGCATGCTCGATCTGGTGCCGACCGCACGGATCGCGCATATCGGCCTTTACCGCGAACCGGAAACCTTCGTCGCCGTGGAATATTTCTTCAAGGCGCCGAGCGATCTGCACGAGCGGCTGGTGATCGTGATCTCGCCGGTGCTGGCAACGGCGAACTCCGCCGTCGCCGCGGTCGACCGGCTGAAGGAGCGCGGCGCGAACGACATTCGACTGGTATGCCTGATCGGCGCGCCGGAAGGCGTCGAGCGCATGCGCGGCATTCACCCGGACGTTCCGATCTGGCTCGCGGCGATCGACCAAGGGCTGGACGACAACGCCTACATTGTGCCGGGTCTCGGCGACGCCGGCGACCGCGCCTACGGCACGAAGTAGGTCGGCGCGCTACAACGTCAGACCGGGCAGATCGAGACCCGTTGGCCCGGGCGCACTCGATCGCGCTTTCGTAGCCCGCGTCGGCATGACGCATGACCCCGGTCGCCGGATCGTTCCAAAGCACCCGCTCGATGCGGCGCGCAGCCTCCGGTGTTCCGTCGGCGACAATCACCATGCCGGCGTGCTGCGAATAGCCGATCCCGACGCCCCCGCCGTGATGCAGCGAGACCCACGTGGCTCCGCTGGCGCAGTTGAGCAGCGCATTGAGCAGCGGCCAGTCGGACACCGCATCCGAGCCGTCGCGCATCGCTTCGGTTTCGCGGTTCGGGCTCGCCACCGAGCCGCTGTCGAGATGATCGCGACCGATGACGATCGGCGCCTTCAGTTCGCCGCTCGCCACCATTTCGTTGAACGCCAGGCCCAGCCGGTGGCGATCGCCAAGGCCGACCCAGCAGATCCGCGCCGGCAGCCCTGGAACTTGATCCGCGCTCGGGCCATGTCGAGCCAGTTGTGAAGATGCTTGTCGTCCGGCATCAGCTCCTTGACCTTGGCGTCGGTGCGGAAGATGTCTTCGGGATCCCCTGATAGCGCCGCCCACCGGAATGGCCCGATGCCGCGGCAGAACAGCGGACGGATGTAGGCCGGAACGAAGCCTGGGAAGTCGAACGCGTTTTTCAATCCCATGTCCTTCGCCATCTGGCGGATGTTGTTGCCATAGTCGAGCGTGGGAATGCCCTGGGCGTGGAAATCCAGCATGGCCTGGACGTGGCCGACCATGGAGGTCTTGGCCGCCGCTTCAACCGCTTTCGGATCGGCCGTCGCGTCTCGACTCCCACTCGGCGAGCGTCCATCCCTTCGGCAGGTAACCGTTGATCGGATCGTGCGCGCTGGTCTGGTCGGTAACAATGTCCGGCCTGACGCCGCGGCGCACCAGCTCGGGAAAATATCGGCGGCATTGCCGAGCAGGCCGACCGAGACCGGCTTCTTGCTCTGCGCCGCCTGTGCCATGATCGCGAGCGCCTCATCAAGCGTGCCTGCCTGCCGGTCGAGGTAACCGGTGCGCAGCCGCATCTCGATGCGGCTCGGCTGGCATTCGATCGCGAGCATCGATGCCCCGGCCATCGTCGCGGCAAGCGGCTGGGCGCCGCCCATGCCGCCGAGACCCGCCGTCAAGATCCACTTGCCCGCGAGGCTGCCGCCGTAGTGACGTCGGCCCACTTCGACAAACGTTTCATATGTCCCCTGCACGATGCCCTGGCTGCCGATGTAGATCCATGATCCGGCCGTCATCTGCCCGAACATCATCAACCCCTGCTTGTCCAGTTCGTTGAAGTGATCGAGCGTCGCCCAGTGCGGCACCAGGTTCGAGTTCGCGATCAGCACGCGCGGCGCATCGGGATGGGTGCGGAAAATTCCGACCGGCTTGCCCGACTGAACCACCAGCGTCTGGTCGCCTTCGAGCTTGCGCAGTGAGGCAACGATCCGGTCAAAACTGTCCCAGTCGCGGGCTGCGCGGCCGATGCCGCCATAGACGACAAGTTCGCTCGGCCGTTCGGCAACATCAGGATCGAGATTGTTCATCAGCATCCGGAGCGGCGCTTCCGTCAGCCAGCTCTTGGCGCTGATCTCGGACCCGCGGGGCGCGCGGATCGTACGGTCGTTGTCCAGTCGGCGGTTCATGACAGATGACCTCTCTCGGCAAGGTTTGGAAACGGGTTGTTCTTGAGCACCGAAATCGCGGCGGCCGGCAATGTGCCGGCTTGCGACCAGCGCCGTTGCCTTGGCGAGATCGTCGGCCATGTAGCGATCGCCACCCAGCGCCGGCACCTGCTCGCGCAACACGGCAATGACCGCCGCAAGCGCCGGGCTGGTCGTATGCGGCAGCGCGCAGCCCGATGCCTTGCGCCGCAACCAAGCAGCTCGATGCCGAGAATGGTGGCAAGGTTATCCGCCATGTCAGACAACCGGCGCGCCGCGTGCGCGGCCATCGACACATGATCTTCCTGGTTGGCGCTGGTCGGCGTCGAATCGATCGAGCAGGCCGCGGCGCGTTGCTTGTTCTCGGCATAGAGCGCGGCCGCCGTCACTTCGGCAATCATGAAGCCGGAGTTGAGGCCCGGCTCCGGCGTCAGAAACGGCGGCAGGCCGAAGTTCAGCGCGGGATCGACGAGCGTGGCGATGCGCCGCTCGCTGATCGCGCCGATCTCGGACAAGCGCCAGCGCAATCTGGTCAGCGGCGAAGGCGACCGGCTCGGCGTGAAAATTTCCGCCCGAGACGATCTCGCCGGTCTCGACCAGCACCAGCGGATTGTCCGTGACGGCGTTGGCCTCGATCGTCAACGTGCGGGCGGCTTGCGTCAGCAGATCAAGCGCGGCGCCGGCCACCTGCGGCTGGCAGCGCAGGCAATAGGGATCCTGCACGCGCTCGTCGCCTTCGAGATGCGACATGCGGATGTCGCTGCCCTCCAGCAACGCCGTCAGGGCCGCGCCGGCTGCGATTTGCCCGGCATGCCCTCGCAGTTGCTGGATCTCCGGACGGAACGGCGCCGTCGAAGCCATCGCCGCATCGACCGACAAGGCACCTGTCACCAGCGTCGCGCAGGCGAGGCCATGGGCGCGCAACAACCCGGAAATGGCATAGGCCGTCGAAAACTGCGTACCGTTGATCAAGGCGAGGCCTTCCTTCGGCCCGAGCGTCAACGGCGCGAGATCGGCGGCGGCCAGCGCATCAAGGCCCGGCACAACCTTGCCGCCGACAAGCGCCTGACCCTCGCCGATCATGACGGCCGTCATATGCGCAAGCGGCGCCAGATCGCCGGACGCGCCCACCGATCCCTGCTGCGGCACCAGCGGATAAACGCCTCGCGCCAGCATGGCCTGGAGTTGCTCGATGATTTCGCGGCGAACGCCCGAAGCGCCTCGCCCCAACGAGATGATCTTCAGCGCCATCATCAGACGCACGATCGGTTCGGGCGTGGGCGGCCCTACCCCGCAGCAATGCGACACAATGAGGTTGCGCTGCAGCAGCGCCGTCTGGTCCGGCGGAATGCGTTTCGACGCCAGTTTTCCGAACCCGGTATTGATGCCGTAAACCGGCGCTTGCGCACGCGCGGCTTGCGCAACAATGGCCGATGCGGCCTCGACGCGCGGCCAGAACGACGGATCGAGCACGACGGCCGCGCCGGCAAGCACTTGCGCCAGATCGTCGAGGCTGACCTTCCGGGCGAAACGACAATGGATGCGTCCCGGTCGCTCATTGTCCCCTCCACACCCGGCGGTGCAGCGGGTTGAAGCCCATCCGGTAGATCGAGCTCGGCAGGCCGGTCGATATCCCAGATCGCGAGATCGCACCATTTGCCGGCCTCGAGCGTACCGGTCTCACCGAGAATACCCAGCGCGCGCGCACCTTCCCGCGTCACGCCGGCGAGGCATTCGGCAACGGTCATCCGGAACAGCGTCGCGCCCATATTCATGGCCAGCAGAAGCGACGTCAGCGGCGAACTGCCGGGATTGCAGTCGGTGGCGAGCGCCATGTTCACGCCGTGGGCGCGGAACAGTTCGACCGGCGGCTTCGTCGTCTCGCGAATGAAATAGAACGCGCCCGGCAGAAGCACGGCCACCGTGCCCGCCCGCGCCATGGCCGCGACGCCGGCCTCATCCGTGTGCTCCAGATGATCGGCGGACAAAGCAGAAAATTCCGAAGCAAGCGCTGCTCCGCCGAGGTTCGACAACTGATCCGCATGCAGTTTGACCGGCAGTCCAAGCGCCTTTGCCGCACGGAACACCCGCGCCGTTTGATCTCTCGAGAAAGCAATGCCTTCCATGAAGGCATCGACGGCGTCGGCGAGTCCGGCCTGCGCCACCGCCGGCAGCATCTCGCGGCAAACAAGGTCGATGTATCGATCCTTGTCGCCATCGGCTTCCGGCGGCAGCGCATGCGCGCCAAGAAACGTCGTTCGGATGCTGACCGGCCGGCTGCGGCCCACCGCGCGCGCGGCTGACAGCTGTCGCATCTCGGTTTCCGTATTGAGCCCATAGCCGGATTTGATCTCCACCGTCGTCACGCCCTCGCCGATCAGGGCGTCGAGCCGCGGCAGCGCGCCGGCAACGAGTTCAGCCTCGCTGGACGCCCGCGTCGCCGCGACCGTCGAGACAATGCCGCCGCCCGCGCGCGCGATCTCTTCGTAGCTTGCGCCCTGCAGCCGCAGTTCGAACTCGTGGGCGCGGTTTCCGCCGAACACCAGATGGGTATGACAATCGACCAGTCCGGGCGTGATCCACCGCCCGCGCAATCGATCCGTTCGGCCGCATCGGCGTCAGATGGAAAGTCGGAACGGCTGCCTGCAAAGACGATGCGGCCATCCCGCGCCGCGATCACGCCACGCTCGATCACGCCGAGGTCGGGCAGATCCCCCGAACGGTGGCGAGCCGGGCATTGTGCCAGATTCGATCGAAGCGCTCGGCCATGCAGCATTTCCTCAAGGGCAGAAGCTTGACGGGGTATCGATATGTCTATACATATTATTCGTGTTGGTGTTCTGTCCAGCCGGTTTGGAAAACATGTCCACTCTGCATTTCGCATCAGCGCTGCTTCCCGTCCGGGTGGGCTGACGACGTGCAGGTGGTTGTGACCGATGGGACCATCACGAAGGTGACGGCCGGCGCCGCGCCGGGAGCCGACGATGAACGCCACCAGCTGGCCATCCCGGAATAGCGAGCCTGCATAGTCACGCGTTCCAGCGCGGCATGGCGGGCCTCGCCGAAACGCGCGGCAACACCGCGGATACGTTCTGGACATGGCGCGAGACGATGTATCGCTTCGCGCTGGAGATGACTCCCGAAGACACGGAAGCCGTCGCAACGCTGCTCTATGTCGAGATGCTCGAGCAAGGCTATACGCGCGTCGGGGAATTCCACTATCTCCATCACGACCACGATGGCGCGCCCTACGCCAATCCTGCGGAGATGGCGACGCGAATTGCGCGAGCCGCCGAGGTCACCGGCATCGGGCTCACACTGCTGCCGAGTTTCTACGCGCACAGCTCCTTTGGTGGCGCCGCACCGCATGCCGGCCAGCGCCGGTTCATCTGCTCGGTCGACCAGTTTGCCAAGCTGATTGCCGCCGACACGGACGGCCGTCCGCAAGTTGCCCGGGGCCAATGTCGGTGTCGCGCCGCACAGCCTGCGGGCCGTGACGCCGGACGAATTGGCGGCAGTCGCGCCGCTCGCCGAAGGCGGGCCGGTTCATATCCACGCCGCCGAACAGGTCAGGAAGTCGAGGAATGCATCGCCTGGTCGGGCCGGCGGCCGGTTGAGTGGCTGCTCGAACATGCGCCCATCGATCAGCGCTGGTGCCTCATCCATGCGACCCACACAACTGCGACAGAGATCGCCGCGCTTGCCAACAGCGGCGCAGTCGCCGGGCTCTGCCCGATTACCGAAGCGAGCCTCGGCGACGGTATTTTCCCGACCCGCGAATTCCTTGACGCCGGCGGCCGGTTCGGCGTCGGCACGGACTCCAATGTGTTGGTCGGCGTCGCCGACGAACTGCGTCAGCTCGAATATGGCCAGCGGTTGAAGCACCGGAAGCGCAATGTGTTGTCCGGCGGTCCCGGCATTTCGACCGGCCGCGCGCTGATCGACGCTGCGCTGGCCGGCGGCGCCCAGGCGCTCGCGCAGCCGGTCGTCGGACTCCAGGCCGGCGCACGCGCTGATATCGTGACCCTCGACACCACGCATCCCTCGCTCGCCGGGCGCCGCAGGGATGCCGTCCTCGACGGCTGGATTTTCGCAGCGGCTCGGGCGCCGTCGCTTGTGTGGGCGGGCGGAAACAAGGTCGTCGAGGGTGGGCGCCACCGGCTCCGTCAGAAGGCGCGCGACACATTCAACGCAGCCGTGCGGAGGCTCGTGGCATGAGCCTCTCGATCGATCGCGACAAACTCCAGGCCGCCGACAAGCCGACGCTGTACAAGCAGATCCGGCTCGACATCGAGCGCCGCATCCTGACCGGCGAATGGCCGCCGGGTCATCGCATCCCGTTCGAGCACCAGCTGATGACGCGCTATGGCTGCTCGCGAATGACCGTGAGCAAGGCGCTGTCGGAACTGGCGCAAGCCGATCTTATCGAGCGGCGGCGGCGGGCCGGCACATTTGTGCGCCGTCCCAAATTCCTGTCAGCGGTCCTGACAGATTCCAGACATCCGCGCGGAGATCACCGCGCTCGGCCGCAGCTACGGCTATCAGTTGATCCGAAGCTCGCGCCGCGCCGCCAACGCCGCCGACCGCGCCCGTCTTGGGGTACGGAAAACCGGCAAGGTGATCGCGATCTCATGCCGCCACAGCGCCGATGGCGTGCCGTTCGCGATCGAGGACAGGGCTGATCGATCTCGACGCGGTGCCCGAAGCCGCCACGGCGGATTTTGCGATCGAGCCGCCCGGCACGTGGCTGCTCCACCATGTCCCGTGGACGGAAGCCGAACATTCGATCAGCGCGATCGTGGCCGACGACCAGACCGCAACGGCGCTGGACATTGCGATCGGCGCGCCTTGCCTCGTGATCGACCGGCACACCTGGCGCAGCGCACGGACGCTGACTGCCGTGCGCCTCGTCTATCCGGGCGAGTCCCACAAACTGGTTGCCCGCTTCAAGGGCGGCTGAGAGGGATATCAATGCGCAGTGAAGTCCGGCACAATTTATGCAGCAGCATCATGCAGCAAGCCCCACGGTTGAACGACGAACAGGACGCAATCCATAAACCGGCAGAAGGAAGACAGTCATGCGTAGTCTTAGAATATTCGCCGCAACCGCCGCTCTCCTGGTGTCCGCACCAGCCGTCGCGCACAAGACGTGAAGGTCGGCATCGGCATCTCGGGATGGACCGGCTTTGCGCCGCTCACGCTCGCCAACCAGGCGCGGCATCTTCAAGAAGAACGGCCTCGATGTGACGATCAAGAAGATCCCGCAGAAGGACCGCCATCTGGCCGTTGCATCGGGCGACATCCAGTGTGCGGCGACCACGGTCGAAACCTGGATATCCTGGAATGCCAATGGTGTTGCGACCAAGCAGATCTTCCAGCTCGACAAGAGCTACGGCGCCGATGGCATGGCCACGCGAAACGATGTCGCTCGATCAAGGATCTGAAGGGCAAGACGGTCGCCGCGTCCGCGCCCGGCACCGCGCCCTATTTCACGCTGGCCTGGATGCTCAAGAAGAACGGCCTCTCGGTCAAGGACGTGACCGTGGTGAACCTGGAGCCGGCCGCGGCCGCGCAGGCATTCGTGGCCGGTCAGAACGATGCAGCCATGACGTATGAGCCCTACCTCTCGACGGTGCGCGCGGCGCTGACAAGGGCAAGATCATCGCCACCACGCTCGACTACCCGATGATCATGGACACGTTCGGCTGCACGCCGAAATTCCTGACCGAAAACCCGAAAGCCGCGCAAGCGCTGGCCGACAGCTATTTCGAGGCGGTTGCCCTGATCGAAAAGGACCAGGCCAAATCCTACGAGATCATGGGTTCCGATGTGAAGCAGTCCGGCGAGCAGTTCGGCAATTCGGCAAAATATCTGCGCTGGCAGGACAAGGCCGCGAACCAGAAATTCTTCGCGGGCGAGTTCCAGGCCTTCACCAAGGAAGCCGCAGACCTGTTGCTCGAGATCGGCATCATCAAATCGATTCCTGAAGATCGACGACCTCGTTGACACGAGCTTCATCAAGTAGGCCGGGTTCGGCGCCGCGCCGGTCCCGCTTCCGCACGCGTGGAAGCGGGACTTCCGCGATCGGCGCATCGCTTGAGGAATATGCCCTGTGATACGTCCCCTGGAATCCCGTGACATCGAAGCAGCGCGCGGCCTACGGCTTTGCGTTCTTCGTCCTGTTCGTTGCCCTGTGGGCATGGGCAACCTTCGGCGGCTACGTCTCGAAAACGTTTCTCGCCAACCCGCTGACCATGCTGCAGGAAGGCTGGGAACTCCTGACAAAGCACGGCTTCCTGTTCGACATCGGCATGACGATATGGCGGGTCATCGGCGGCTTTGTGCTGGCGGCCATCATCGCCGTGCCGCTCGGCGTTCTGATGGGGCGCCTACAAGCCGATCGAGGCCTTTCTCGAGCCGTTCGTCTCGTTTGCCCGTTATCTGCCGGCCTCGGCCTTCATCCCGCTGCTGATCCTGTGGGCGGGCATCGGCGAACTGCAGAAGCTGCTGGTCATCTTTATCGGCTCGGTGTTCCAGATTATCCTGATGATCGCCGTGAACGTCGGGAACACGCGGCGCGACCTTGTTGAAGCAGCGTACACGCTGGGCGCCGGCGACAGCGGCATCATCCGCCGCGTGCTGCTGCCCTCGTCCGCCCCGAGATCGCGGAAATCCTTCGGCTCGTTCTGGGTTGGGCGTGGACCTACGTCATCGTCGCCGAACTGATCGGCTCATCGTCGGGCATCGGCCACATGATCACCGACAGCCAGGCGCTGCTCAACACCGGCCAGATCATCTTCGGCATCATCGTCATCGGCCTGATCGGCCTCGTGTCGGACTTCCTGTTCAAGGCCTTCAACGCCTGGCTGTTTCCGTGGAAATTGGCATGACCAAGCTGAAGATCGATCAGGTCTCGCGCACCTTCCCTGCGCGCCAGGGCAATGCGCCGACGCGGGCGCTGGAACCGACCGATCTCAGCGTCGGCAACAACGACTTCGTCACCATCCTCGGCCCGTCGGGCTGCGGAAAATCCACGCTGCTCCGGCATCATCGCCGGGCTTGACCGGCCGACCAGCGGCCGCGTCATTCTGGACGGGAACGAGGTCGCGGGACCCGGCGCGGATCGCGGCATGGTGTTTCAATCCTACACGCTGTTCCCGTGGCTGACCGTGCGCGAAAACATCGCGTTCGGCCTGCGCGAGCGCGGGATTTCCGAGGCGGATCGCGGCAAGATCGCCGATGGGTTCATCCATCGGGTCGGCCTATCGGGCTTTGAGAACCACTGGCCGAAGCAGCTCTCCGGCGGCATGCAGCAACGCACGGCGATCGCCCGCGCCCTTGCCAACGATCCCAAGATCCTGTTGCTCGACGAACCGTTCGGCGCGCTGGATAATCAGACCCGCGTGCTGATGCAGGAAATGCTGCTCGGCATCTGGGAACGCGACCAGAAAACCGTGCTGTTCGTTACCCACGATATCGAGGAGGCCATCTTCCTCGGCAGCCGCGTCATCGTCATGAGCGCCCGCCCCGGCCGCATCAAGGCCGAGATCGCGGTCGATCTACCCCACCCGCGATCCTACAAGATCAAGACGGCACCCGAATTCGTCAGGCTGAAAGAACGGCTCGTCGAAGAAATCCGTGCCGAAGCGTTGAGAGTTGCGATTCATGCCTGATGTCGACAGTACTGCGTCCTTTCGGATCCATATTCGGCCTTGGAACGAATTCAGCCGCACGACGCGACAAGAAATAGACTTTCGCGCAGAACACCGACGCAGGGCTTTCACCTGGCCTGGACTACCTGGGTGTAACTCGTTGACGAGCACGCGCATGTTCTCGCTGTAGTCGACGGGCACTACGACGAGATGCACGCCGCCTTCCTCGAAAGCAGCTTCCAGCATGGTCGAGAGTTCCGAGGCTTTGCCGACGCGCGAGCCCTTGGCGCCGTATGACTTCGCATAGGCGACGAAATCAGGATTGCCGAACTCGAGGCCGAAGTCCGGAAACGCATCGACTTCCTGTTTCCAGCGGATCATGCCGTAGGCGTGATCCTCGAGCACGAGCACGACGAGGTTCAGCTTGAGCCGCACGGCCGTCTCAAGCTCCTGCGAATTCATCATGAAGCCGCCGTCGCCGCAGACGGCGAGCACGCGCCGGTCCGGATGGATCAGCGACGCCGCGATCGCCGAAGGAAGACCCGCCCCCATCGTCGCGAGCGCGTTGTCGAGCAGCAGCGTGTTGGCGACGCTGGTGCGATAGTTGCGGGCGAACCAGATCTTGTACATGCCGTTGTCGAGCGGCAACGATGCCGTCCGGCGGGATGACCTGGCGGACGTCGTGCACGATACGCTGCGGCGTCAGCGGAAACCGGTCCTCGGTCGACCGCTCGGCGAGGTGGGCGAGGATCCCTTCCCGCAAACCCAGCAATGCCTGACGCATTGGGGAGCTTGCCTTCGAGGCGATCGGCCAGGCTTGCGAGAGCTCGCGCCGACGTCGCCGACGATCTCCGCCTGTGGGAAGTATACCTGCTCCACCGTCGCCGGCGTGGCGCCGACATGGATAACCTGCGGTCCATCATGGCCCATCAGGAAGGGCGGCTTCTCGACGGTGTCGTGGCCGATCGAAATAATCAGATCGGCCTGGTCGATGGCCTCGTGAACCCAATCCCGCTCCGACAGCGCGGCCGTGCCCATATAGAGGTTGGAGCCGGCATTGACCGCGCCCTTCCCCATCTGGGTGTTGAAGAATGGAATCCTGCATCGTCGCACGAACGCCGACAGCGGCTCGGCGAGATGCGGGCGGCTCGCCGCGGCGCCCAGCATGACCAGCGGCCTGCTGGGCAGCCATGATCATGGCTGCGGCGCGCTCGATGGCCGCTGCAGGCGCGACCGGAAGCTCGACGACATGCGGGGGAATGATGTCGGCTGCGGCTTCGTCGGCCGCGATATCCTCGGGCAGTTCGAGATGCACGGGGCCCGGCCGCTCCTGCTGCGCGACCCGGAAGGCGTCGCGAACCAGGGTCGGAATACTCTGCGCGGAGACGATCTGCGTCGCCATCTTGGTGAGCGGCCGCATGGTCGCGACGATGTCGACGATCTGGAAGCGCGCCTGGCGGCTGCTCCGGATCGCCTTCTGTCCTGTGATCATGACCATCGGCATCGCGCCCAGATGCGCGTAGGCCGCAGCCGTCGTCAGGTTGAGCGCACCGGGACCCAGCGTCGTCAGGCAGACGCCCGCGCGCCCGGTGAGACGCCCGTAGGTGGCCGCCATGAAGCCGGCCGCCTGTTCGTGCCGCGTCAGCACCAGCTTGATCTTCGAGCGCCGCAGCGACTCCAGCACGTCGAGATTCTCCTCGCCGGGAATGGCGAAGATGTATTCGACGCCCTCGTTCTCGAGGGCGGCCACCAGCAGATCGGAGGCTTTTGTCACGCGGCCGAGACTCCGCTCGCGCCTGTTGCAGCTTTCTCCGCCCGATGCGGCAGCGTCCATTCCGGCCGAATGAAGTGACAGGTGTAGCCGTCAGGATATTTTTCCAGATAATCCTGATGCTCGGGCTCGGCCTCCCAGAACGGTCCGGCAGGGGCCACCTCGGTGACAACCTTGCCCGGCCAAAGGCCGGAAGCATCGACATCGGCGATGGTGTCTTCCGCGATCCGCTTCTGCGCGTCGCTGGTATAGAAGATGGCCGACCGGTAGCTCGCGCCCCGGTCGTTGCCCTGGCGGTTCAGCGTCGAGGGATCGTGGATCTGGAAAAAGAACTCCAGCAGCTTGCGATAGCTGATGGTCTGCGGATCGAAGGTGATCTCGATGGCTTCGGCATGATTGCCGTGGTTGCGATAGGTCGCGTTCGGCACCTCGCCGCCGGTGTAGCCGACCCTGGTTGAAATCACGCCGGGATAGCGGCGCAGCAGATCCTGCACACCCCAGAAGCAGCCGCCGGCAAGGACTGCGCGTTCCGTCGAAACTGTCATGTCTGTTCTCCCTGGTTCGCTGCGGTCGGTCCCGAGTTCTATCAAGGACACATAATGAGGCCGAACGATGCAAAAAACGCAAGCCCAGCAACGAACCTCGGGTTTTGCTGTCAGGACAGGTATTCCTCGAAGATTCGCTTTATGGCGCCAGAAGCGGGCAAAGCGCTGGCTCTAGGCAGCTCTACTTTAGAAATGATCTTCCCAGGACCGAAGCCGGCGGCTTGGAGTCCTGTTTTCGAACTCATCGGTCAAATCGGTTCCGGACGTTATTGCGCTGATTTTTAGCTACGTTCACTTTCTGGGACTATCGGATACCGTGGCATCCACGCTCCTGGACCGCGTCATCATTGCGGAAGGCCCGCAACGCAGGGCGACGTTCCGAATCCAGACAGCGAGGCAGGCCATGGTGAAACCGTTTCCGTCGAAGACCCACATCGGCAACCACATGCTGCATCCCGAAACGCTGATGCTGAACTACGGCTACGATCCGCAACTGTCGGAAGGAGCCGTCAAACCACCGGTCTTCCTGACCTCGACCTTCGTCTTCAGGACCGCCGAAGACGGACAGGACTTCTTCGATTTCGTCTCGGGTCGGCGCGAGCCTCCCGAGGGGATGGGCGCGGGCCTGGTTTATTCGCGGTTCAATCACCCCAACAGCGAGATCGTCGAGGACAGGCTCGCTGTCTACGAGCGCACCGAGAATTGCGCGCTGTTCTCGTCCGGCATGGCGGCGATTGCGACCACGATCCTCGCGTTCGTCCGCCCTGGCGACGTCATTCTGCACTCTCAACCGCTCTATGGCGGGACGGAAACGCTGTTTGCGAAGACGCTTGCGGGCCTCTCCATCGGCGCGGTGGGCTTTGCCGACGGCATCGACGAAGCCGCGGTCAGGCTGGCGGCGGAGGACGCCATGCGCAAAGGCCGGGTTGCGATGATTTTCATCGAAACCCGGCAAATCCCACCAACGGCCTGGTCGATATCGCGATGGTCCGCCGCGTCGCCGAGATGATCGGCCAGGCCCAGGGCACACGCCGATCGTCGCGTGCGACAATACGTTGCTCGGGCCGGTGTTTCAGCGGCCGATCGAACACGGCGCGGATCTTTCGTTGTACTCGCTGACCAAATATGTCGGCGGTCATTCCGACCTGATCGCGGGCGCTGCGCTCGGCTCAAAAGCCCTCATGAAAGACGTCAAGGCGTTGCGAGGCGCCATCGGCACCCAACTGGACCCCCATTCCTGCTGGATGATCAGCCGGTCGCTCGAAACACTGAGCATCCGCATGGAAAAGGCTGACAGAAACGCGCGGCTCGTGGCGGATTATCTGCGCGACCACGCCAAAGTGGCGGATGTCCATTACCTTGCTCACCACGACGAGGCCTCCCCGCCGGCCGTCTGTTCGCGAGGCAATGCACCGGCGCGGGCTCCACGTTCTCGTTCGACATTGTCGGCGGCCAGGCCGCCGCCTTCAAATTCTTGAACGCGCTGCAAATCTTCAAGCTGGCGGTGAGCCTGGGCGGCACCGAGTCGCTTGCCAGCCTGCCCGCAAGCATGACCCACTCCGGCGTTCCGGCTGACATCCGCCAAAAAATAGGCGTTCTCGACTCCACGATCCGGCTGTCGATCGGCATCGAACACCCGTCCGATCTGATCGCGGACATCGCGCAGGCTTTGAACGCGGCATAGCCGGACAGCTTGCACATGTCCGCTTTTTGCGCCGATTGTGTTGCAAAAGTACGTGGGTCCGTTCGATTGCCAGAATGACGGGGTTACCTACTTTTGGTATTAATCCCTTCGCTTCCTGCTCCGACCTGGCCGCCGCTTTCCTTGAGGACCGAGCGAAACCAAACAGACGCTGGATCGTGCTGCGCGGCCGCCGGATAGAAAGAGACTGTTCGTCGATACCCTGGACGATCGAAGGGCGGACGGATCCGCAAGCAGCTGAAGTCGTTCAGCAAGCGCGTCGACGAGCCGACGCGGCACGAATGCGACACGGTCGGTTTCGGCCCGCAATGTGGCAACCTGGAGATAACTCGGCACGATAATACCACTTGCGACGCGCTCCCGCGCCGGGTCGCGAGCCAATCGTCCTATCACGAGTCGGAGGAATTGCCACGCCCGACAATCGCGATATGCCTGCCGCTTGGCAAGAAAAGCTTTGGGAAGTACTCAGCTTTGAGCCAACGGAATGCCCGCGACGGACGGCCAGCAGCATCGTGGTCTTTATAGAGCGTTTGGCTGCGAAACCCCGGAAATGCGCCGCCGCTGGGCCGGCGAATGGCCCAGCTACGTCAGCTTTGAGCCGAAGAACGGACATCGGCGGCGACTTCCGGAGTGTCCCTTAACCGCCATTCCCGCTCCGTCAATGCGCAACTGATAAGGAAAGATGAATTTTGCTTATCAGGCCGGCGAACCGCTGACTCCCATCGTGTAGTTTCCGCATCAGTCGGGGGAGAGGATTCCCGGACCAAGCTCCGCGAGCCTGACAGCACCCTTGAATGCCGTTTTTGACTGAGGTCACTGGCCTGCCGTCGAACCCGACGCCTCGGCTGGAATTGCGAGGCGCTCAATCGTCACGGTATGTGGCGCGCCAGCAGGCTGCAGGCTTGATCGACATTGCGCGCCCGCAGGGCACCGCGAGATATCAAGCGGTGATCCTGATTGGACCGCGGTCGCCAGCCGACACTGCGCGCCATTGCGAATACCAATCGCGAATTTGCCGGCTGCAAACCGTCGAGGCTGGCGAGCAGCGCCGCGGCATCGCACTGGGGCGCCACCAGCGCGTGGTGAAAGGCACGGTTGGCGGCCTCAAAGTCCTGCATCGTCTCGGCATTGTCTGCACTCAATCAGCGCAAAAGCTCGATCCGCGCCAGATGAGCCGACGTTAATTTCGGCGCGGCGTTCCGCAACGCAGCGACTTCCAGCGCCGCACGCATCTCGGCAATTTCCTTCACCGAGTTGGTATCGAGCGGCGACGACGCCACCGCGGCGGGGCACAGCGACGACGAGATGCTGAGCTTCCAGTTGCCGAAACGCGCGCGCGGTACCGGGACGTGGCTTGAACTGAACTCGCGCGCAATGGTCCTGCCAGAAGCGGCGCATCTGGCTGCAGCGTGCCGCTGATAATGCGCGTCCCGATTGCTAGCAATGCGCCTCGCCGTCGTCTGATACTCGATCAGTCATCATAGATTATCTATCATAAAAACACGTGCGCTCGTCAATGCCTTCGGTTAGCATCGCTTTCAGGTTTGTTTCATAGATAATTGCTATGTGTTTATCTATGAAATGAGCCAGGCGAGAGAAAGGCAAATCTTTATGGTTCAAGCCGTGGAAGCGAAACGGAGCGACAGCAAAACATCGAAACGGTCCGCACTGGCTGGGACACGCGCAGGGCCGAAGCGCTCTACGCCCTTCCGTTTGCCGACCTGATCTTTCAGGCTCAGATGCATTCATCGCGACAATTTCGATCCGAACCACGTCGAAACGGCGAGCCTGCTCAGCATCAAGACAGGTGGCTGCCCGGAAGACTGCGGCTACTGCTCACAGAGCGCGCACTTTGACACCGGCCTGAAAGCCACGCGCCTGATGGACACAGCGGATGTGATCGCAACGCGCGCAGCGCCAAGGACGCCGGCGCAACCCGCTTCTGCATGGCCGCCGCCTGGCGCAATCCGAAAGACCATGACCTCGAGAAGGTCTGCGACATGGTCAGCGCGGTGAAGGGCCTCGGCATGGAGACCATGCGTCACGCTCGGCATGCTGACGCCCGGGCAGGCTGCGCGGCTCTCCGAAGCCGGGCTCGACTTCTACAATCACAACGTCGACACTTCCGCCCGAAGTACTACGGCAAGATCATCACCACGCGCACCCTGCAGGATCGTATCGATACGCTGGCGCACGTGCGCGACGTCGGCATCAAGGTCTGTTGTGGCGGCATCATCGGCATGGGTGAGAGCGTTGACCACCGGCTCGGCATGCTGGTTCTGCTCGCCAATCTGCCGAGCCACCCGGAGAGCGTGCCGATCAACCTCTGGAACGAGGTCAAGGGCGTGCCCGTCAACGACACCGCGGAGCGGCCCGATCCGATCGCGCAGGTGCGGCTGATCGCGGTCGCCCGCATCATGATGCCGAAGAGCGTGGTGCGGCTCTCCGCTGGACGGCAGTACATGACTGACGAGCTGCAGGCGCTCTGCTTCCTGGCCGGCGCAAACTCCATCTTCATCGGCGACGTCCTCCTGACCACCAAGAACCCGCAGCGCGATCGGCGACGCTAAATCTGCTGGAGCGGCTCGGCATGCTGACATCCCAGCTTGGCCAGAGCCAAGTCGCATAGTCCGCTGCAAGCCCATTTGGACAAGACCATTAGCTATATCGCTGCCTTGCAGGCCTTGAAGGATGACGACCGGCTGCGCGGTCTCTAAGCCGCGTGCGGGTATCGATTTCGTATCGAACGACTATCTCGCGCTGGCGAGTGCACCGCGCATGAGAAAAGCCGTCTCGGCCGCGCTCGAGGCTGGCACACCGATCGGAAGCGGAGGGTCGCGGCTGCTACGCGGAAACTGCGAGGAGCACGAAAGCCTCGAAGCAGAGGCTGCTCGGTTCTTCGGGGCTGAGACGGCACTGTTTTTCGGCAGCGGGTATGTGGCGAACGTTGCGCTTCTGACAACGCTGCCGCAACGAAGCGATCTCGCTCGTCCTCGATTCTCTCGTTCACGCGAGTATTCATGAAGGAGCGCGGGCTGGCCGGGCCGCATTTTTGCGAAAACGTCCACAACGACCCGGGGGCAGTTGAAGACAGGATCTGCGACTGGCGAGGGAAAGGCGGAATGGGCCGCGTTTGGATCGTGGCCGAAAGTGTCTACAGCATGGATGGCGATTTCGCGCCGCTTGAGGAACTCGTTGCGATAGCAGACCGGTGCATGCGCGTTCCTGGTCGTGGACGAAGGCTCGTGCCACAGGCGTTTACGGTGAGCAGGGTCGAGGACTGACCGCCCCTATCAGTGGCGCGAAAACTTGATTGTCATTTCATACCTGCGGCAAGGCGCTGGGTGCCGTCGGTGCGCTGGTCACTGCGCCCCGTGTGTTGCGCGACTTCATGGTCAATCGCTGCCGTCCCTTTATTTTCGCTACCGCACCGTCTCCTCTGATGGCTGTTGCCGTGCAGGAGGCGCTATCAATCCTGCAGCAGGAACCTGACCGGCAGCAACGTTTGGCCAACCTGGTCGCGTTCACGCATCGCGAGCTTGCCGTACGCGGCGCCCGAAGTCCGTCACACTCGCAGATCGTGCCGTATATTGTTGGCGACAATGCGCGGGCGATGGCCCTGGCGTCTGCGTTGCAGGCTCGGGGGTTCGATATCCGTGGAATCCGACCGCCAACCGTCCCGGCGGGCACGGCACGGTTGCGGATTTCGCTAACACTCAAACGTCGGCGAGGATGATGTGCGGGCAATGCTCGATGCCTTGTTCGACGAGACGAGCGGCAAGTCCTGATGAGCCAGCGGATCGTGGTGACTGGCACGGACACGGGGATCGGCAAGACGGTCTTCGCGGCAGGACTCGCCGGTTTCCTCGGCGCCAAATATTGGAAGCCTATTCAAGCGGGTCTCGATGGGGAATTCCCGGCAGCGTCGCGCGCCTTGGACGCCTCTCCAACGATCGTATCGTGCCAGAGAGCGTTACAGCCTCAAAACACCGGCTTCGCCCCATCGAGCTGCCGAGATTGACGGGAGTTGGCATCGACACGAAGTCGCTCCGCGTGCCGGATACCGGAAAGTTCCCGCTTTGTGATAGGGCGCGGGCGGGCTAATGGTGCCGCTTAGCCGCAGCAAGCTGTACGTTGACATCTTTTGCGCGTTGGCGGCTTCCGGTCGTGCTTTGCGCGCGCACCGCGCTCGGCACCATCAATCATTCGCTCTTGTCGATCGAAGCCCTGCGAAATCGCGGGATTGATATTCTCGGGATTGCATTCGTCGGCGACGAAAACGTCGATACCGAGAACAGTATTTGCACAGATCGGACAGATACGGAGGCTTGGACGATTGCCCTGGCTTTCTCCGCTTAGCGCAGACACGCTGCAAACCGCCTTCGAGGCCTCATTCAGCCGCGATGATTTCAAACCATGATGCCGGAGGCAAAATCGCGGATCTGGCATCCGTTCACCCAACACGCACTGCAAGACGCAATAACCCAGGTTGCGCGCGGGGAAGGCGCTTATCTCTATACCGCGGACGGCCGCCGCATCATCGATGCAATCGCATCATGGTGGGTGGTGACCCACGGCCATTGCCATCCCCACATCGTGAACGCCATTCGAGAAGCAGGCAGAACAGCTCAACCAGATCATCTTTGCCGGCTACACACACGAGCCACGCCGAAGAGCTTGCCGCACAGCTTCTGAAACTCACGCCTCCGGGTCTCGATTATGTTTTTTCTCCGACAGCGGCTCGACCAGTGTCGAGGTAGCGCTGAAAATGGCGCTCGGCTACTGGCACAACATCGGCGAACAGCGCTCGCGCATTGTCGTGATGCAGCATTCTTATCACGGTGACACGGTAGGGACGATGTCGGTCGGCGCGCGCGGCGTGTTCAACGCGGCATACGAACCATTGCTGTTTGATGTCATCTCAGTGCCTTTTCCGGAGCGCGGCCACGAGCAATTGACGCTGGATGCGCTCGAAGCCGCGTGCCGAGATGAGAATCCGGCAGCCTTTATTGTGGAGCCGCTGATCCTCGGTGCGGGTGGGATGCGGATGTATCCCGCATGGATGCTGAAGGAGATGAAGCGGATTTGCGAAGCATCGCGCGTCCTGTTCATTGCCGACGAGGTCATGACGGGCTGGGGGCGCACCGGGACAACATTCGCATGCGAGCAAGCGGACGTGTCGCCTGATATCGCCTGCTATTCCAAGGGCCTGACGGGCGGCTCGCTCCCGCTTGCGGTCACGCTCTGCCGCGCAGATATCTTTGACGCCCACTATTCGAAAAACCGCACGCGTACATTCTTTCATTCGAGCTCATACACAGCCAATCCGATCGCGTGCGCCGCCGCGAAAGCCAATCTGGATCTTTGGCAAGATCCGAACGTTCGCAAATCGCATCGCTTCAGTCGCGACAATGCAAGAAAAAGGAATTGAGCCATTTCGCGCCGACGCGCGCTTCGAGAGCGTTCGCCGGCTCGGCACCATCACCGCACTTGATTTGGCAGTACCCGACGGGGGCTACCTCGCCGACGTCGGTCCGAAGCTTCAGGCCTTTTTCCGTGGCCGAAACCTCTTGCTGCGCCCGCTCGGCAACACGATCTACGTTATGCCCCCTTATTGCGTCACGGCGGCCGATCTCGACGAGATCTATGTCGGCATCAGCGATGCTGCCGATGAGCGCTGGTTTGAAGGAGGCACGTCATCTGATGGGAGGCCGCTGCGTACGCCAGTCCGTCGTCGACTGGAAGGCATGCGCGGCGCGTGCTAAGCACCTTCGGAAAGGTGAGGACCGACCAGTTGCATGCTCAGCGGCATCTGATCTGAAGCCATCCCCATGGGCAGCGTAATCGTGGGGCCCCACTGAAGTCGAATACGGCGGTGAACCGCAAAATACTCAACAGTACACCTGGATCGGCGCCATATTCACTCATCTTTGCAAGCGTCGGAATAGGCATGGGCATCGTGGGCACGAGTAACAGGTCGATGTCCTCGAACAATGCCGCCAGGCTGCCGGAAAATTTCAGCCGCTCATGATGAATGGCCGCGATTTCGACACCGCTCACCGATCTGCCTTGCTCGATCAACTGCGCAAGGTCCGGACCGTACTCCGACTTGCGCGACGGATACGTCTCCAGGTGAGCTTCGGCCGTCTCCACCGAGCACATCGGTATCCATAGGCTGACGAGTTTCTCGTAGGAGGGAAATCGAACCTCGCGGATTTCTGCGCCGAGATCAGCGAGCGTGCGCTCCGCTTCCAGCAGAGCTGCCACGACCTCGCGCGTCCACGCCTTCCTGCGTGTATTTGCGGTCCACGCCAATCCTGAGGCCGCGTACGCCATCCCCGATCCTCGCCAGATAGTTCGGAACGGGAGCCCGCAAAGCCGTCGGATCGTTGCATCCGCGCCTGCGATGACGCCCAGCATCGCCGCGGCATCCGCAGCACTTCGACACATCGGTCCGAGCATGATCGAGCGAGTCCGCCAACGGAAAACGCCATACCGGCTCACCCGGCCCCATGTCGGCTTGATTCCGGTCAGCCCGCAGGTCGCGGATGGAAACCTGATCGAACCGCCGGTGTCGCTTCCGATCGATCCGTAGCAGAGCCCGGCCGAGGTCGCGACACCGATCCGCTCGATGAAGAGCCAACCCAGTAATTCGCATTCCAGGGATTGAGCGGGCCTGATCATCCGGATGATGGCTCGTATAGGCCCCCTCCGTCATCTTTGAGCTTTCCGAGCGTCACCGCGCCGGCGCGCTCGAGCCGATCGACGATGGTCGCATTGAACGACGGTACGAACTTCGCATGGATCGTCGTACCGCCGGCGGTCGGCGCAAATGTCGTGTAGCACAGGTCCTTCAGCCCGATCGGAACACCATGAAGCGGCCCGCGCCAGATGCCCTTGGCGATCTCGCTGTCGTGTTTCTTTGCCTGCGCCATGGCCCGCTCCGCCAGGACGACGGCATAGCCGTGGAAGCTGTCCATCGAGCTTGTCGATACGGCTCAGGCTCGCCTCAGTGACCTCCGAGGGCAGCAGCCTCCTTGCGACGAAACAGCTCGGAGAGTTCGGATATGGATTTGTAGTGCAAGCTCATCTGCGGACATATTGGCACCCTGTTCTCATCGGGATTGCTTCCACGCAGCCGCCGACAAGGGCGGCACGTGAGGACAATTCATTCCGACCCCTGCCCGCCTAGAACTGGACACCGCGCGTCAAGGCGCCGTCCACGACAAGGTTCGTGCCCGTGATGAAACTCGCGGCCCGGCTCGCAAGAAACACAGCGCCATTCGCCATCTCCTGCGGCGTGCCCATGCGGCCGGTCGGATTCAGCGCCAGCGCGGTGTTGTAAAGTTCAGGGTTGTTGTCCTTGATCATGTTCCAGACCCCACCCTCGAAGTAGGTGTTGCCCGGCGACACGGAATTGGCCCGTATGCCCTTGCTGGCCAATTGGTAAGCCAGACCTTGCGTGTAATGGATGATCGCGGCCTTGAACGTGCCGTAGGGACCGCTTGCAAAATCGACCTCGCGTCCCGACACGCTGGAGATCGTCACGATCGCACCGGCGCTGCTCTTCTCCCAGATACGGCATCGCGGCGTTCACCAGCCGCACGGTCCCCATCATGTCGGTGGAGAATTCCTTCTCCCAGCTCTCCTCGTCCTGCCCGATGGACAGTGCGCTGACATTGGCGACGACGACATCGATGCCGCCGAGCTTCGATGCCATATCGCTTACCCAGCCCTTGAGCGCGGCACCGTCGGACACGTCGACTGCGCCACCATAGGCCGCAACGCCCTTGGCCTTGAGCGCCGCGACGGCGCTATCCACGTCCGCCTGATTGCGCGAGCAAATCCCGACATTGGCGCCTTCGGCCGCGAACGTTTCGGCGATCGCCCTGCCGATCCCTCTGGTGCTGCCCGTGACGAGAACCCTGGCTCCCTTGAGTCCCAAATCCATGTTCGATTCCTCCTGGTGATCCGGTCTCGATCGACCGGCGCTTATGTCCAACAATGTTGCGCGCCAAACGCGGCTCGCGTCACAACAGCAGTTGCGCACGGACATTTTCCGCATGTTACGTCCTCTCCGGTCAGCGACCGGGTGATCTTGCCTTTTTCCATGATGTAGCATCGCTCGGGCGATCGCCAGAATCGTATCGAGATTTTGTTCGACGAAGATGATCGTCGTCCCGAGTTCGGTTCGGAACGATTTCAGCGCCTCGCAGATCGTCTGCACGATCGACGGCTGCACGCCCTCCGACGGTTCGTCGAGGATCATCAAGGTCGGAGTTGCCGATCAGGGCGCGCCCGATCGCCAGTTGCTGTTGCTCGCCGCCCGACATGGTGCCCGCGATCTGTCGCCGGCGCTCCTTCAACCGCGGAAAATGATTCGTAGACGAGTTCCGGCAGCTTCTTCGCCTTCGGTCCGCCGATCAACTCGCCAACCTCGCAGGTTTTCCTCGACACGTCATCTGCGGAAACACGTCGCGGCCCTGCGGGACGTAGCCGATGCCGAGCGCGCGCCCGGGCGTCGCGCCTGCAAGCTGCGTTATATCCTGATCCATGAACAGGCTGATCGTGCCCCGCCACGTGTCGAGCAGTCCAATCGAGGCATCGCATCAGCGTCGACTTGCCCACGCCCGTTACGGCCGATGACGCCGACGATCTCGCCGCGGCAGATCGACATGCTCACGCCCTGCAGGATCGGCGTGGCGCCGTAGCCCACCCAGAGCTCCGATACTTCGAGAATATTGATCAGTGGATGATGTGTCTTACCAAGGTAAATCTCGGCTACCTTCGCGTCGCTGAATGATCGCCTCCAGATGCTCCGCGCGCGAAGATCTTACCGAGATGCAGCACCGTGACGCGTTGGGCGATCTGGCGCACAAACGCCATGATCGTGCTCGACGACGAGAACCGTCATGCCCTCGGCATTGAACGACTTGATGAGTTCGCCGGTCCGATACGTCTCCTCCGGCGACATGCCCGCCGTCGGCTCGTCCAGAAGCAGAAGCTGCGGCTGCAGCGCCAGCGCCATTCCGATCTCGAGCCACTGCTGCTGACCGTGCGCAAAGGGCTCCGGCGGGCTTGCCGGCATCCGGCGCCAGATTGAGCAGCGCCAGCAGACCGATCTTCTCATCGACGACGCGTCCTGGCCGGCTCGATTAGCGCTCTGCAGCGCGATCGTGAATATTTTGCCGAACCGGCAACTCCTTGAAGACGCTCGGCGCCTGCATCTTGATGCTCATGCCACGCTGCACCCGCGCAAAGGGCCGTTCTTCGCGTGATATCGGCGGCTCCGAAACAGTATCGAACCCGTTGGTCGGCGGGTAAAGATCCGACGATCAGCTTGAACAGCGTGCTCTTTCCCGCCCCATTCGGGCCGATCAGGACAGTGGATCTCGCCGGCGTCTGACCGTCAAGATCGACGTCGGAGACGGCCGTCAAGCCGCCGAAGCGCTTCGTAAACGCCCTTCACATCGACCAGCGACATGATCAGCGTCTCGTCCGGTTGCAGGCGGCTGGCGTCCGCCAGGCGGGCTCCGGCGCCGCCGGCGCGCACTCCATCGATCCGCAACAAGCTTGCCGACACCGAAGCACGAAGCCCTGCGGCGCCAGCATCACCGTCGCGAGCAGCAGGGCGCCCATCAGCACCAGCGCAGCCTGCTGGCTATAGATCGGTGATGGTCTGGAAGCCGAACAGCAGCAGGAACGAGCCGACCAGCGTAGCCGTCAGATCACTGCGTCCGGAGAATGCGACCCACATGATCGGCATGGCCGCCGCCGGCAACGCCGATGCTCGATGGCGTAATGAATTGCCCCCAAGACGTGTAAAGAGCGCCGCTCGAGCCCGCGAGCCCGCTTCCGATGACGAATGTCAGCAGTTGATACTTGCGGACGTCGTAGCCGAGCATTTCGGCACGCTGCGGATCTTCGCGCGTGGCGACGATCACGTTGCCGATGCGTGAATTCACCAGCATGCGCAGCGCCGAGGTAAACGATCACGATCAGCGCCACCATGACGTAGTAGAGCGCGCGATGCCCTCGATGATAGAAATCGCCGACGCGTCAAGCGGGTCCATGCCCTTCATGCCGTTGAAGCCGTTCAGCGCGCGCGGGGCCGATGTGCCATTCCGGCCCGGCCGTCTGTCCAAGGAAGAACGCCAGCACCAGCGTCGCCGACAGCGTCACGATACCGAAGAAGACGCCGCTGATGCCGCCCCAGATCATGAAGTAGCCGAGGATACCGCGCCGCGATCATCGCAATGACGATCGACAGGACGAGCGCGGCGATCGTCGTCGACGCCACCTCCCATATTGATGGCCAGCACGCCATAGGCATAACCGGCGATGCCGAAGAAGAGCGTCTGGCCGAACGACAGCATGCCGCCATATCCCCACATCAGGCAGAGGCCGAGCGCCATGAAAATCCAGATCAGGAAATACGAGAAGTTACCGACGTCATACGAGTCCGCAAAGACCGGATAGATCAGCGCAGCTGCCAGCACGCCGAGGAAAGCAGGACCAGAAAGTCCATCCGACGATCGCCAAGGTCTGCGAACCGTCAAGCAGCTTGAACATCAACTCCTCCCGCCTCAGCGTCCACGACGGACCAACACACTGGAGAATGCCCTTCAGGCAGGACGCGAATGATCAGAATGACTGCAAACAAGCATGCCGATCTGGCCGATGATCTGGCCATAGCTCGCATTCAGCGCCATTCGAATCATCGCCAGGAACATCGGCAGCCGGCGCGGTCCCGAGCAGAACATTTGCGCCGCCGACGACGACAGTGACGAAGCTCTCCACCACGAACGTTGCGCCCATCGTCGGGATCAGCGTCATCGTCGGCGCGTAAAGCGCGCCACAAAGCCCCGCGAGACCGGCGCCGATGCCGAAGCTGATCGCATAGATGCGTCCCGTGCGCGCACCCAATGCCCTGCGCCATCGCGGCGTTCTGCATCGTCGCGCGCGCCATCACGCCGAAGCGCGTCTCGCATGAAGAGTCACATAGAGACCGATCAGCACGGCAACCGCACAAGCGAACAGCACCAGGCGATACGTCGAGAACGTATAATCGCCGATCGCGAAGCTGCCCTCCGGCGTGCCGATGCCCGTTATCGACGATCCCACGATCAGCAGCATCGATTGCGTGACGATCGAGGCTGAGGCCCCAGGTCGCGAGCAGGGAATCCAGCGGCCGTTGTAGAAGCTGCCGCACAACGAGGTATCTCGACGGCCACGCCGATCAACCCCGCCGTCACCGCGGCAAGCGCCTGGGCGATCGGCAAGCGGCACGCCGAGCTTCACCAGATCCGACAGTCGCACATAGGCGCCGCACATGATGAACTCGCCGTGCGCCATGTTGATGACGCCCATCATGCCGAACACGATGGCAAGGCCTGCGGCCGAAAGAATCAGAAACGCGAAGACGTCGGCGAACTGATAGAAGACCGAGAATAGTTCAGCCGACATCCTGGCTCTCCTGTCCTGCCTCACGGCGCCGCATCGTTGCGGTCGCCCGTGCAATTCAACGTCATGACGCGAATGCGGCACGACCGACAGTGAGCAAGATTCGTGCCCATCAGCGTGTCACGACTTCTTTGGGAAGATGGCTCGGCGTGTACTGATCCTTGTCATTCTTCTTGGTGAGGTCGCAGCCGATCTCGCCCAAGCCAATACGGCTTGATCGTTCCGTAGTCCTTCTCGACCTTGACCTCGTGTTGGGGACCAACGGAGATCAAGCGCATGCGGTGGGATGTGTGCTGGCTCTTCGGGTCGATGCAGACCTGGCCTTCCGGCGCATCGATGCAGGCTTCACCCGTCGCGATCACCTTGCGCATGTCGTCGAGCTTGATCGACTTCGCCTTCTCGACCAGCGTCTTGTACATGTAGAGCGCGTTATAGGCGTTGTAGCCCATGTCGTTGATGTAGAGTCTCGTCCGGGAACTTCGCGTGCCAGCGCTTCTTGAAGTCGTTGGCTTCCGGCGTATCGATCTCCTCGAACCAGTTCGCGGTCGCATGCATGTTGTTGAGCGCCGGCGGCTGCGAACCGCTTGTGCTCGAAGCCCAGCATGACCTTGATCGACGATCCCATCGGCAGGTTGAGCTTGGCTGCGGCGGCCTGCTCGAAGAACGAGTCCTGGGCGGCGCCGACATTGATCGTCAAAATCCAGTCCGGCTTGGCCTTCTGGATGTTCTGGATCGTCTGCGCGAACTGCGAAACGCCGAGCGGGATGAATTCCTCCCGACGACCTCGCCGCCGAGGTCCTTCATGATCTTCCGGTTCCACTCCGCCGAGATCTGACCGAAATTGTAGTCGGCGGCGATGACGTAGACCTTCTTGCCGAACTTGTCGACCATCCAGGGGATCAGCGTCGAGAACTGCTGCTCGGGCACCGCGCCCATGCTGATCATGCTGGCATCGCACACGCCGCCTTCATACTGGTTGGTATAGAAGTACGGCGTCGTCGTGCGGTCGATGATCGGCCGGATCGCCTCGCGCGAGGCCGACGTGATGCCTCCGATCAGCACGTCGACCTTGTCGCGGCTGAGCAGGCGTCGCGCAAACTCCTGATAGCGGGCGTTGTCGCCCTGCGGATCGAGATGGATGAGCTCGATCTGCCGTCCGAGAATGCCGCCCTTCTTGTTGATCTCCTCGACGGCAAGCTGCGAGCCGTGGAGTTTCGGCATGCCCATGAACGCAAGATCGCCGGAAACGTCTTCGAGCAGGCCGATCTTCAACGGAGGTTCGGCCGCCTGAGCGACACCGAATGCCGCCGCCCCGAGTGCGGCACCAAGAAACGCTGTTCTGAGCAGATGTCCCGATTTCATTTAAATGTCCCTTCGTTGAAAGCTGGTGCAGTTCACGCCTTGAGGTACTTTTTCAGGATCGACGCGCCCATCGTGTATTTCGGGTCGACCATGTTGCCGAGCCGCATTCGGCCGGCCTGACTGAGCAGCATGTACGCGTCGATCTCGTCGAAGCCGTAGTCGGCGCTCATCCATCGCGTGAGTTCGCGATAGGCGATGCGCGCCGCATCCTCGAGCGGGCGGGCGCTGCCGATCGTCATGATGAAGTCGCGGGTCTCCAGGCGCGGCCAGGCAAAGCTCCAGTTCTTGATCAGATCGACCTGAGCGTGACCGTCGCGCGCTGCTCGAGCGCGACACCGGAGAGTTCGCCGTCGCCCTGCGTTGCATGGCAGTCGCCGACGTAGAGAAGCCCCCTTCGGTATGCACGGGCAAATAAATGATGGCTCCGGGTGCGACATCGGGCAGATCCATGTTGCCGCCGTGATAGTCCGGCTGCAGCGAGGAGATCGCCTCGATCTCGGGCGACACGCCGATCGTGCCGATGAACGGCTCGTAAGGCAGCGTGATCTTGTCGCTCCAGCGCACGCCGTTCCTGTCGACATGCAGCTTGCGGACGCGTTCGGGCAGCGGCGGGTTCAGCATCGCGGTGGAGCTGGTCCCGACCAGCCCGCCAAACTCGGGGATGATGCAGGTCGTTCCGGCCGGTTGCTCGCCGCGCGTCTCGACGTCGAGGATATGGACCGCGAGGCAATCGCCCTTCCTGGCGCCCTTGACTGCAATCGGACCGCATTGCGGGTTCAGGTATGGAAAGTTCAGCTTCGCCGTGGGGCTGTCGCTCTCGCTCGTGAGCGCGCCCCCGAAAGCGTCTTCGGTTTCGACCACGACGACCCTCCGGGATCAATCGACAAGGTCGGCTTCGCGTAGGGCCCGTAGACGTAGTGAAAGCTTCCCTGCTGCTCGATCGTCAAACTGTGGCTGTGCGCCAGCCGCGCCGTTGGCGACGGCTCGCTTCGCCATGATGGAACTCTTCAGCCAATCTTCTGCCATGCGAACGGCTCCTAGGGATCAGAGAGCGGGATGACGCGTGTGCCAGTCGGTCACGCGCTGGAACGCGTCGCCGGCACGGACGAGAGCCGCTTCATCGAAGTGGCGGCCGACAAACTGAAAGGCGACGGGACCACCGTTCGGGGCGAAGCCGGCGGGAAGCGTAATGGTCGGGCTTCCGGTCATGTCGAACGGACAGGTAAAGCGCAGCAATCCGGCTATCAGCGACGCGTCTTCGCCGAGCGCAGCCATCTTGGCGAGGGTCGGCGCAGCGAAGGCCTGGGCCGGCACGGCGATGAGATCGACCGACTCAAACAAGCAGCCGCACCGCGCCGCGGAACGCTTCGCGCCGCAGCACGATCTTCTGATAATCGGTGCCGGACTGCGCAAGGCCAAGATCGAGCAGTCCCGCAAGCCCGGGGCCATATTCGTCCTTGCGCGAGGGATAGGTTGCCTCGTGCGCGACCGCCGCCTCGATGCCACAAAGCGGAAACCAGTCATCGATAACGGCCTTGGGGTCCGGGAACGTGACTTCGCTGATCTTCGCGCCAGTTCCGCCGCAGCCCGCAAGCCTTCGCTGAAGACCTTGCTTGCGGCCTCATCGGTGCCTTCGCTGGTCCAGCGCCGATCGACGCCGATCGTCACTCCCCGCAGATTGCCCGGCAGTCCCGGCGAGATAGTCCGGCACGGGCAGCGGCACCGAGGTGGTATCCTTGGCATCCTGGCCTGCAATCGCACCCAGTATTGCACCGCAATCGACTGCGCTGCGCGCCATCGGTCCGATATGATCCAGCGTTGCCGCGAGTTCGTACGCGCCATAGCGGCTGACCCGTCCCCAGCTCGGCTTCAGCCCCGTGATGCCGTTGGCCGCCGAAGGAAACCTGATCGATCCGCCGGTAGTCGGTTCCGAGCGATCCGAAACAGAGTCCGGCCGCAGTCGCGGGAACCTGAGCCGCTCGACGACGCTCCCGGCCACAATTCTGCGTTCCACGGATTCTTCGGCGGATCGATTTTGGGGTGGTGATCGGCGTAGGCGCCCTCAGTCTGCTGCAACTTGCCGAGGATGATCGCGCCCGCATCCTTCAGGCGCGCGACGACCGTGGCGTCCTCGCTCGGACGGTAGTCGCGATGGATGGTCATGCCGTGCGCGGCCGGTGCGCCCTTGACCCAGCAAAGATCCTTGATCGCGACCGGCACGCCGTGCAGCGGCCCCTTGATCTTGCCGGCCGCGATTTCTTCGGCAACGGCCGCTTCCGCGAGTGCGGAATCTGCCATGACATAGGCGTAGCTTTTGAGCTTGCCATCGAGCCGCTCGATCCGGTCGAGCATCGCCCTCGTTACTTCAACAGGCGACAGCTTTTTCGCATGGATCTGCTGCCCAACCTCGACCAGCCCGAGGTAACAAAGATCTGTCGTCTGGCATCGCCATTCGTCCCCGCGCTCGTCGCTGTCTCAAGCGCATTCACGGTTCGATCACCGCGCATGCGTCCCCGGCTTGGCGACACGCATGCATCGCCAACTTCCTTTCGCGGCAAAGAAAAAAGCCACCCGACCCTCCCGAACGAGGTGACGAATGGCTCTAATGCCGCGGCTATGATCTATCGCATGGACCCTGGATCGAACGGAGCACCGAAAGCAGGGATCGGGACGTCATCGGCCCGATCGAAGCAAGCAAGGTTCGACAGGAAGCCCTGTGAGAGAAAGTTTAGGTTCGCGCCCTGCACATTGTCAACGAGCGACGATGCACAAATTTCGCAGGCCTCATGCGCAGCAAATGAGCAAGACTTCCTGCACGGGCATCAGCGATGATAACGTCCTCAAGGCGTCGCTCTGTCGAAAGTCATCAATGACGAAGCCATCGGTTCCAGTTGGCATCATATGCGTCGCAGTCCGGGCCATATCAGGCCATGGGCCAGGAGATACTCAAGAGCGCCCTGATGGCGGTCGACGAGATCAACAATCACCCCGATTTCGATTTCTCATTCACTGCGCATGTCCGGGATCCCCGCGGCGTCATTACGGAATATCACACGGTTTGTGACGACCTTATCCGCAACACGGGGTCGAGCACATTGTCGGCTGCTACACGTCGGCGTCGCGCAAGCAGGTGCTGCCGATCGTCGAGCGCACCGATCGCCTGCTCTGGTACCCCGCCCGTTACGAGGGATCTCGAATGTTCCGACAATGTCATCTATGTCGGCGCGTCACCCAACCATAACGTCCTGCCGCTTGTACGCTACATGCTCGACAACATCTCGCGGCACGTCTTCTGCGTCGGATCCAACTATGTCTGGACATGGGAGACCAATCGCGTCACGCGCGAACTGGTGACGGCGGCACACGGAAGCATTCTCGCTGAACGGCTGCTCGAGTTGGGCGAGAAGCGCGGTCGACCACATCGTCGACGAGATCGTTCGCCGCAAGCCTCCGGTCGTCTTCAACACGCTGGTCGGCAGTTCGAGCTACGATTTCATCCGCGCGTTTCATGCCGCCACCACGGCCGCCGGTCTCGACATTCCGATGCTGAGCTGCAGCCTTTGCGAGCCGGAACTCAAGATCGTTGGACCGGCATCTGCCGGATGCATCACCTCGTCAGCCTATTTCGAGAGCATCCGCCTGCCCGAGAACCGTGCCTTCGTCCAGCGCTGGAAGGCGCGCTACGGTGAAGCCAGCAGCCCCTCCGTCGACGGGCAATCCGCCTATGTCGCGGTTCTATCTCGCTGGCGCGCGCGCTCCGCCGGGCCGGCACCTCCAGATATTGGTGAGGTTCGCGTGCGGCGGCTGGCTATCGCTACAATTCGCCGCAGGGACCGGTCTGGATCGATGGTGACAACAACCATTGCGTTCTCACGCCACGCCTGGCCAGTCTCCAACGCGCAAGGACAGTTTGACCTCTTCTGGGAAGCCGAAGCGCCCGTTAGGCCAGATCCCTACTTGACGCAGCTCGACATCGCGGCCGGACCTGCACGGGAAACGTCGAGGAACGGATCGTCGCCGAGCGCGCCCCATTTTGCGGGTTGTGAAATGAACAAGCCGTCCTCATTTTCGCTGCGCGGACGCAGGGCTCTCGTCGCCATCAAGGACGAGCGTGATCTGTCGATCGTCAGGCGGCAGTTCGAACGCCTGGGAATCGACATCTTCACGTGGGAGCCGGGTGGCCCGCTCGAATGTCAGCCAGACGTGGCGCTGATCGACGATGAATTCTCGCCGCTCACCTCGCCCGCGCAACGGGCTTCTGCCTGGACGATGCCCCGTCATCGCCCTGCTGGGCACGGAAACGCCAAGCCGGCTGAAGCTGGTGCTGGAGCTCGATCCGGCATCGTTTCTCGTCAAACCGCTGCGCTCCGCGGGCATCTACGCGGCGCTGGTCATGGCGTTCGAGCGGACCGAGCGCACCAACGAACTGAAGCAACAAGTCGCCAAGCTGGAAGAGCGCCTTCGCTCGCGTCGGGTCGTGCTCGCTGCCGTCCTTCAAGTGATGCATTCGCACTCCGTCGCTGAACCCGCCGCTTTTGCACTGATCCGGCGAGCCGCCATGGAGCAGCGCAAGACGATCGAGCAGATGTCGGCCGAGATCGCGGCAAACGGGAGCTTACCCCGCGCGACCGGATAGCTCCATCATACATGATCCGGCAGGGGCGGCCGTGGATGGGGCTAGTTCTGAAAGGCTTGGTGGGCGCACCAGGCTCGAACCTGGGACCCGATGATAAGAGTCTTCAAGATGAGCCTTTCTCTCGACAGTTTCTAAATGCACGCTATGCCGCGTGACGATAGTTCAAGAAGGCCTTTGTTTATAGGCGCTTCCTCGCATAATTTCGCGCCCATCGAATTCAAACCTTCGAACTGCTTGATCCGCTAACACCGTTTGAAACCGTTTTAGCGGCCTTGGGATTCTGCTCATGCGAGACATTCGAATTCTCTGAATGACAAAGCGATTGCTCAATCTGCCTGCGCCAAAGGACGGCTGGTATCTGGCGCGGAATACGGAACTGAAGGGCTTCTTTGTCGTCGTTGGAAAGCGAAAAAGGACGTTCACCGTCCAGGGTGACCTCAGGCAAGGGGCCAAAACGCGCTTCGTCGATCAGGGTCTCCATCGGCAATGCTGGCGAGATGTCAACCCGAGCTGCTCGCGCCATAGCGAAGGCATACTTGGCTCGAATCGGGCCAGGGCCGACATCCGAGGGACGACAAACAACTCACGGGGCTAATACCACTCCAAAGCCGTGTGGAAGTGACGGCGTCATCGCAGCCGTCACCTTTAGGGAGGCTTGGCACCGGTATTCGGAGGCTCATCTGACCAGCAAGGGCCGCAGCGAAGTGACCATCAGCGGCTACCGCGACCACGTCGAGCGGATATTTGCGGAATGGCTCGACACTTCCCTGCACGAACTCGCCATGGACCCGGCTCGATGGCAAAAAAGCACGATGACGCTGCAGAGAACGGCCCGTACATGGCCAATGGCAGCATGCGAACGTTACGCGCCATCTATAACCACGCCCGGAAGACCAATAGGTCCTTGCCATCCGACAATCCCGCCGATGCAGTCGACTGGAATGAGGAGGAGCGACGTAACACCGGATGGGGATTCACGACTTTGAGGCTGGTCCAAGGAGCTCACAGCCCTTGACAATCCGGTGCGTCGGGAGTTCCACTCCCTCTTTACTCTCTGTGCGGTTTTCGACCCGCTGCGTTGCAGCAGATTAAGCCTGATCACATAGATTTTTGGCGACGCACTTTGCACATTCCAAAGCCAAAAGGCGGCAAGAGGAAGCCTTCGATATTCCGCTCTCTCGCCAAATGATCCTGTGCTCCTCGTCCGAGCACCTGGTTGGGCCGGCAGATGTACCCTGTGCAGGCCTTGCAGGAATGGGCCTTTCCGGCGGACAGTGAATCGGGGCACTTGCCGGAGACAATGGAGGACCGTGAGGTACTCCTCGAAGTGGGGTGCAATGATCTCCGCCAGACCTTCCGAACAATCGCAACGGCGGCGGGAGTTTCAGAAATCGACGCGCTAAACTCCTGATGAACCATGCCATTCCCGGCGTGAATGCGGGTTACATCACGCGACATAAGCTTCTAGAGGACCATCTACGGAGCCACAGCAGCAAGCAATAAAGCAGTGCAAGTATTTGCAGCGCTGGGCGCATCGTTTACCCAAGATCATGCGTTGCAGGATTGGCTCGGGCCTGCCTCGACCCCAAAACGCCTGACGGAACCATCTCCGCTGGGAGACCTGGCGTAATGCGCCAGCTGCTTGAATGACGAGGGGATCATTCTGAGCCCCGCGCGTTACGAAGAACGCTGCTTCAATCCGCAGCGTCGGTCCAATCCATCATGGGCAAGTTTGAGCTAGGTCCAGCCAGCGCGGAGCAAACGGTGCCCACTCCCACGCCCCAACGACCGCTTTGCGCCAGAGCGGTCGTTCGGACCAAGTCGGCTTTTGATCCCAAGAGGGCATGCCGACTAGTGGGTGATGTCAGCATCGCATCTTCGAAGATCACTTCGCCATCTACTATCGTCAACAGACTCGTCGTGGCGGGCAGCCGAGACGTCGGGACGGTCAAAACGTCTTGAGAAAGCACAGCCAGATCGGCGGTAAAGCCAGGCGCAAGCCGTCCTTTGCGCTGGTCCTGACCCTCCGCATAGGCGCCACCGGCAGTATAGGCCGTCAGCGCCTGTTCGCGCGTCAGTGCCTCGGAGGGATCGCTGGGGACCAGGACAGCCAACATCAAATTGAGAAAAGGATTCTGTTCGGCTACGCCGCCGTCGGAGCCGAGCGCCAACGGAATGCCGGCGTTAACAAAACTCTTGAGCACGATCTCATGATCGAGCATTTTCTTTCCCGCGATCGGCGGAATTGCAAGGTGGGTTGGATTCTGGATCACGACCAGACCCAGTTGCGCCGCTTTTTCAAACACGTCACGCCCGATGCCGTCGCCATGTTCAATTCGGACCCGCTTGGCGCGCCAGGTTGCGACGGGAGCAAGCTGCTCCATCATCTTCAGCACGCGGTCGGTTTCGGCGTCGCCGACGACGTGAAGCGCAAGCTGCGTCGGCCGCGCCAATGCGAGCTGCAAAATCTCCCGCAATTGCTCGTCGGTGAAGTTCGATCGCCCGTGCCATCCGGGGCGATCAACATAAGCCGCGCGCTGCAGGGAATTCTGTTCGATCGGTGTGCCGTCCACCATCCATTTCGGTCCTTCGACGCGGACCTTTGGCAGCGTTTGCTTTGCGACCCTGTCAATTGCCGCCCACGCCTCCGGAATGCGTTGGGTTTCCCAGGTGCCCCAGGAATAGACCGTCCATTTTTGCAGCGGCTTCGCAATGGCAAGCGCGGCAAGCGTGACCTCGAGAGACTTGTCGTTGTTCATCAGGTGAATCGAAGTGACTCCCCAGCGCGCATAGCGTTGCTGCGCTTCGCCGAACGAGGTGGCGAGACCCTCCGCGGTGGCGGGACGGATGCGCGGCGTGATCGTCTCGGCTGCCTCATAGGCCCGGCCGTCGAGATCGTCCGGCTTTCGTCGCGGCCCCACCAGCCGCCGAGCGGATCGGCGATCTCTTCGGAAATGCCGAGCCGGCGAAGACCCTCGCTGTTGACGATGCTGGTGTGGCCCCAGAAAGCTCGGAAGAACACCGGCGTGTTCGGGCGCGACGGCATCCAATGCCTTGCGCCAGTTGCGGCGGTCGCGCGCGATCAGCGGACCGATATAAGCGGTGACCCAGTCGGTGCGCGTCTTCGCCGCCTGTTCGACCGTCAGCCAGGGCCTGCTCAGCGGTCGGACCAGGAAATGGCAGATCCGGCATGGCCAAAGGCGGCGTCGGCAACGCAACTCCGAGATGAACATGGGCTTCGGTCAGACCCGGTGTCACCAGACGGCCGCCCGCGTCGAGGATGCGGGTATTCGGTCCGGTCAACGCGCGGACCTGTTCGTTGCTGCCGACGGCGAGGATGCGACCATCTTCGATCGCGACGGCCTGTGCGTATGGTAGCGCCGGATCGGCGGTGAAGACCTTGGCGTTGACCAGGACCAGTTGAGGGGCGGCGAGAGCGGCGGAACTCACGAGGAGGATCGATGCCACCTCGACACACGCCGCGAGGCGGCCCATCGTCCCACTGACAGACGCAATCCTCATGACATTCTCCTGGCCCGGATCGGGACAGGCTCCGGCCCGCCCTCGATTGTCCGATTTTCGCGGCTTCAAGGTTGCCTTCGCGGGTCTTGCGCGTCATGAAAGAACGCTGAAGAATTGCCGAAACTACGCTGAAGCGCTGCGATTTCCGGCCGTTTCGGCCGAAGCCAGCTCGCAAGGAACAACATCCGGATGTCGGCGGAGCGGTACCTGATCGGCAAATCCACGCTCGATGTCTCGCTGGGGTGCCTGCGCCGCAATGGCGCCGACGTGTCATTGCGTCCCAAGAGCTTCGCGTTGCTGCATTATCTGGTCACCCATGCGGGCCGCCTCGTGACCAAGGACGAGTTGCTGTCCAAGATCTGGCCCGACGTGATCGTCACGGAAGATTCGCTCACGCGTTGCATCAGCGAGGTGCGGGCCGCGCTCGAGGACTACCGGCCAGACCATGATCAAGACGGTGTCGAAACGGGGATATGTCTTTGCTGGACCTGTCACCCTGCTGGACGAGCACGCGGTCCCGCTGCCGCCGGCTGACGGGGTGCCGGAACACAAGAGCTGAGGCTCGACGAACGGGCTGGATGTTGCCACTGCTCGGTCTTGCCGCGGTTCTCGCGATGGCCGGGCGGTTTGGTCCACCGCGTTCTGGCGGCCGGCCGCGTTACCTCCGCGGCTGTCGCTGATCGTTCTGCCGTTTTCGAATATGAGTGCGGACCCGGCGCAGGATTATTTTGGCGACATCATCACCGAGGAGCTGACGACGGCTTTGTCGCAACTGCGTGGCTCGACTGTCATTTCCTCCAGCAGTGCTTTCACCCTCAAGGGCAAGCCCGTCGACATCAAGCAATTGGGCTCGGATCTCGGCGTCAGTTACGCGCTTGAGGGCAGCGTGCTGCGCAGCGACGGATCGGTGCGCATTAATGCGAGGCTGGTCGATACGCAGAGCGCGAAGACATTATGGTCCGATAAGTTCGATGTGCGTCGTGCCGAACTCCTACAGACGCAGGACGACATTGTCACGCGACTCGCGAGCGCGCTTCACGTCGAACTCGTTCAGGCAGAGACCCGGCGCGCGATAGGCACCCCTGTCGCGAACCTTGACGCTGAGGATCTGGCGATGCGGTGCGAAGCCGCCTCGTATCGTCACGGCGGCGCGGTCGCGACACCGAACTACGATCTCTGTGAACGGGCGCTGGGCGTTGATCCGCGCAACGTGCGTGCGTTGATCCAGCTCGCGAGATATTACAGCTCGCGTGTTTCCCGGGTACAGAGCCCAAACCCCGCAGCCGACTTGCAGCGGGCAGACGGGCTCGTCAACCGTGCGCTCGAGATCGATGCCGGATATTACGCGGCGCACTGCGTGAAGGCCGTGGTGCTGGAAGGAACGCATCACGTGCGAGATGCCGTTGTTGCTGCCGAACGTTGCCTGGCGCTGAATCCCAGTTACGCGGGCGCGTACAGAACATTAGCGTTGCAGTACTTCTTTCTCGCCGAGCCCAGCAAGATGCTTGAATACGTGGATCACGGCATCCGCCTCAGTCCGCGTGATCCTGAGACCTCAATTTTCCTGCTACTCAAGGGCTGGGCGTATCTCGTCATGGAACATGACGATGAAGCTCTAGGTGTGGCTGCGCCGCGCGGCGGCGGCGTCTCCCGAAATTCCCACGATCCTTGCTGCGTTGACATCGGTCTTGGCGCTGACGGGGCAGGACGCTGAAGCCCGCGCGACGCTGGCACGATACCTTGCGCTGCCTGCGACGAGGACCCGAACGGTCGCGCAGTGGGACTACATGCCCGACGACAATCCCGCGTTTCTGAAATTCCATCTGCGATTTAAGAGCGGGCTAAGCAAGGCTGGAATGCCGGAGCAGTAGGCGCTCGGTGAACGCGCTGAAAGGGCTAACACGGGCCAACTGAGTTCCCCGAATGGATAGCGTAATCAGAGCGCTATTTCCCGGCTTTGGCACTTACTTCGACGCCGCAGTATCTGTGAATGACCGCTTTGCGCCAGAAGCGGGCCACCCAACTGATAAACTTTCGTATGAAACCTTATCAGTGAACGACTGACCCCGGGTTTTGGCATTTGCTTTTCAACTCGCCCAGTCTATCATGGGCAAGCTTAACAAGCTCGAGTCAATTTGAGGCAAAATCGAAAACCCGCATCTAGTGCCTGGGATTGAGAGCATCATTCAGGCCGTCACCCATCAGGTTGAAGCCGATCACGAGGGCGATGATCGCGAGCCCGGGCCAGAACGCCATCCATGGCGCCTCGCTCAGAAACTGCCTGGCGACATCAAGCATGGCGCCCCATGACGGGGCCGGAGGCAGCTGGCCAAGACCCAGGAAGGCAAGGCTCGCCTCGGCCAGGACCGCGATCGCCATGGTGAGCGTCGCCTGCACGATCGTCGGCGCAAGCACATTCGGCAGCACCTGTCCGGTCAGGATGGCGAGATGGCCGAGGCCTTGGGAACGGGCCGCCGCGATGTAATCCTCGGTGCCGACGACCAGTGTTTCGGCACGCGCGACACGAACGAAAACCGGTACGGCGGAAACGCCGATGGCGATCATCGCATTCTGGAGACTGGGGCCCGAGGAATGCGGCCAGCGCAATCGCCAGAACCAGAAAGGGGCAAGCAAGCAGCGCATCGGCGAGGCGCGAGATCACCATGTCGGCGAAGCCGCCAAAATATCCGGCGACGAGACCAAACGGGAGGCCGATCAGCACCGCGACGGTCACGGAGACCATGCCGGCGGCAAGCGAAGCCTGCGTGCCAAAGATGACGACGGGACAGCACGTCACGGCCGAGATCGTCGGTGCCGAACCAGTGCGCAGCACTGGGGGCCGCGCGAGATCGCCAGCCAGTCCGGCGCATTTGGATCGTAGGGCGCGATCCACCAGGCAAACACCGCCAGCACCACGAAGAACAGAATGATGGTGGCCCCGATCACGGCGGATGGCTCGCGCAACAGACGGCGAATTTCCGGAGAACCGGTTGCGCGCGCCCGACTTGCGACCGACGCCGTCTCAACCGAGCTCATGACCTGAGCCTCGGATTGAGCAGCACATAGGCGACGTCGGCAATCAGGCTCATCAACAGGAACACGGCCGCCGTGCAGAGCACCACGGCCTGGACCACGGCATAGTCGCGGCTAAACACGCCATCGACGATCATCTTGCCAAAGCCGGGTATGGAAAAACCTGCTCGGTCAGCACCGCACCAGCCAGCAATTCGCCGAATTGCAACGTGCCCAGCGTCACCACCGGGATCAGCGCGTTCGGCAGCGCATGGCGCAGCACGATGGTGCGATCGCGGACGCCTTTCGCGCGGGCGGTGCGCACATAGTCCTGCTTCATCGCCAGGATCATCGCGCTGCGGACATGGCGCATCATGATGGCGGCGGTGCCGGTGCCGAGCACCAGAGCGGGCATCAGCATTGAAAGCCAGGTTGCGCCCCACGCTTTCGGTGGGCGGAACAAACCCGCCGGCCGGCAGCCAACCGAGATTCACGGAGAACACCAGGATCAGCATGATCCCCAGCCAGAAATGCGGAATCGACAGGCCAGCCAATCCGAACAGACTGGCGCCGTAATCGAACGGCGTCCCGCGCCGCAGCGCCGCGAAGATTCCGATCGGCAGCCCGAGAAGGAGCGCGACCAGCATGGACAGGATCGCGAGCTCGACGGTCACCGGCAGCTTTTCGACCAGCATGGTGCCGATCGGCAGCCGGGTGCGCACCGATGTGCCGAAGTCACCGTGTACCAGTGCTTTCAGCCAGACGACGTATTGCACCGGAACCGGATCATTGAAGCGATACTTCTGCCGAAGATATTCGACGACCTCCGGGTTGCGCTCTTCACCGGCCAGCGCCAGCGCCGGATCACCGGGCAGCAGCTTCTGCAGGCCGAACACCATCATCGACACCAGCAACAATGTCGGCAGTGAGACGCCGAGCCGGCGCAGAAGCAGGGTCTTCATCTTGGCCGTCTGTTCCTCACTTGGCCGGCGCGCCGACGCGCGTCAGGCGTTGCGCATCAGTTCGCGGGCTTGACGCCGTTCAGACGCAACAGCCCGTCGGGTACCATGACGATGCCGCCGACCGATTTGCGGGCCGCAAAGAACCAGTTTGGGTGGTAGAGCGGAATCGACGATAGCGCCGTGAGGTAGATGTCCGTGGCCTTGGCGTAGAGCGCCTTGCGCTTGGCTTCGTCGGCCTCGCCGCGGGCCTGGTTCAGGATCACGTCGAGATCCTTGTTGCAGTACTTGTTGACGTTCTGCGAGCCGGCGCAACTGAAAAAAGCGATCAGTGTCGGGTCCGGATCGGCACGGCCACTCCAGTTGCCGATATAGGCTTCGAAATTGCCGTTCAGATAGCGCTCGATCGCCGTGGCCGGCTCCATCGGCAACAGCTTGACATCGAAGCCCGCCTCACCCGCCATCGACTGCATGATTTGCGCGACACGGTTATCGCCAGCCGTGTTCTCGTACTGGAGTTCGATCGGCACCCGGGTCATGCCGGCGGCGGCGATCATCGCCTTGGCCTTCAGCCACGTCGCGCGCCGGCATCTTGTGGGCGTGGTCGTAGAACGGCGACGACGGCGGGATCATCTGATTATCGGCCAGAAATTCGCCGTTGAAGGCGACGCGGTTGATGACGTTGCGGTCGATCGCCAGCTCAAAGGCCTGGCGAAGCGTCGCGTTCTTGCCGAGCGGCGTGTCGGCCTTCGCTCCCGCGCCGACATTGAACATCAGATGCGCGACGGCAAGTCCCTGGCCGGAATGCAGGGCGAGTTGGCGTCTTCGCGCACGATTTTGAGGTCGGTCGGCGCGATGCGTTCGGCGAGTGTCGAGATCGCCGGCGCGCACCCGCGACAGCCGCACGGTTGAGTCAGGCACATAGTAATAGACGACCTCGTCGTAACCGATCTGTCCGGCATTCCAGTAGCCAGGATATTTCTTGACGCGAATGAGGTCGCGCGACTTGCGCTCGACGAACTGGTACGGACCGGCGCAGACCGGCGCAGCCGCGAATTCACCGGCCTTCTCGCCGGCGGCCTTGGGCGACACCATCATGCCGGCACGGTCGCTGAGATTGGCGAGCAGCGGCACGAAAGGGCTCCGACAGGTTGAACTTCACCTTGTCCGCCGCAAGCACCTCGACGCTCGCAATCGGCGCCAGCTCGGCCTTGCGCTTGAATCCGGCATGGTCTTCATGCGCTCGATATTGAACTTCACCGCGGCCGCATCGAACGCGGTGCCGTCATGAAAGGTGACGTTCTTGCGCAGGGTGAAGGTGAGCGACTTGCCGTCCGCCGCCCACTCCCAAGCCTCGGCGAGCTGCGGCACGATCTTGAGCTCGGGCGAGATAGTCGACGAGCTTGTCGCACAGCGCCGCGAACACGAAGCGGCCGGTATAGGTGCCGCTGAGCGCCGGGTCGAGTGCATCGGGATCGTCCTGGAGGCCAACCCGCAGCGTCGCGGCCTGGGCCGAGACCAGAGCCAACGCGGTCATCGAAATTGCCGTCAACACCGTAGCTACGCGCCTCATATGCGGGCTCCCATGGCTTTGCCGTCGGACCACAAAACAAGCACGCCCGACTCTATTTGTAAATATTACGAACAAACTATCCAGAATTCCGCAAGACGGAAGTCAAAAAACGCCGCTCGATAGAGATCAAGAATGCCCCTTGACGACGTTCAACTTGAGATATTAGTTCGAAGCCTTGACTAATTGGACTGGCCTCATGCAAGATTTCCCCTCCACGCCCGTTGCGCGACAGCAATCCGTCCGCCTCGTGGTCGAGCGCCTGCTGCGGGATCGATCGGTGTCCCGCGCCGAAATCGCCCGCAGCACCGGCCTGTCCAAGCAGACCATCTCGGAGGTGATGCGCGAGCTTGAACGCGACGGCTGGGTGTACGAGGACGGGCAGATCCAGGGCACCGTGGGGCGTAGCGCCGTAACCTATGCGCTGCGGCCAGACGCGGCCTTCGTGCTGGGCATCGACCTCGGCGGCACCAAACTGCACGTCGCCCTTGCCGACATGCAGGGCGCGATCGTCGCCGAGAGCGTTGAAGCGACCGCGGGCGATGGCGGCGCGCGCTGTCGTCGCCCAGATCGGGCGCGATGACCGACGCCCTGCTTCGGCGCGCCGGCGTGCCTCGCAACGCCTGCGCGGCGGCGTGATGGGAAGTCCCGGATCATCGAGCCGGCGTCGGGCGGCATCGTGATCGCACCCAAATATCGCCGGACTGGATAGCCTCGACGTGCGGGCTGCGCTGCGCGCACGGCTCGGCATCGATATCGCCATCGAGAACGACGTCAATCTTGCCGCGATCGGGGAGCATTGGCGCGGCAACAGCCGCAAGGCCCGCACCTTCGCCTTTATCGCGCTCGGCACCGGCATCGGCATGGGCATCTTCGCGAACGGCCATCTCATCCGCGGCGCACGCGGCGCGGCCGGCGAAGTCGCCTACCTGCCGCTCGGAGGCGACCCCTATGATGCGCGTGGCCAGCGGCTCGGCACGCTCGAAACCGCACGTCGGCAGCGCCGGCATCATCGAGCGCTACACGCGCGCTCGGCGGCCCGGGCCGGCAGCACCGTGCGCGACGTCTTCGATCGGCTCGAGACCGATGAGGCGGCGCGGGTCACGATCGACGAGGTCGGCCGGATCGTCACGACGGCAATCCTTGCCGTGCATAGTATCCTCGATCCCGAGCTCATCATCATGGGCGGCAGCATTGGCGCGCGACCCGAGTTGAAGCTCCGGATCGATGCGCATCTCGGGCGCTGCACGCGCGAGCCGGTTCGGATCGAACTCAGCGCACTCGGCAATCGCGCTACGCTGATCGGCGCAATCGGCGGCGCGATCGACCAGGTGCACCGCGCGCTGTTTGGCATTGGCAAGGATGCAAGCCCGCTGGCGCTGCCCTTCACAGCTGCGGATGTCGCGGCATGAGACAGCACGCGCCAACATCGAGATTGTGGGCGATGCCGCCGCGGTGGCGGAGCGCGCGGCCGCGCACGTCGTCGCCCGGCTGCGCAACCAGCCTGCGGTCACGCTTGGTCTTGCGACCGGCGCGACGATGAAGCCGGTCTATGCCCGCCTGGTCACCGCCACACGCGCCGACGAGGTCTCATTCAGGGCGGCGTCGAGCTTCAACCTCGATGAATTTGTCGGCGTCGCACCGCAATTGCCGCGAAGCTTTCATGCCTATATGCAAGAGAATTTGTTCGGACATGTCGACATGGATGCCGGGCGGGCGAGAATTCCAGACGGCATGGCCGGCGACATCGCCGCCGAAGCGGCGCGCTATGAGGCGCTGATTGCGGCGAGCGGCGGCATCGACCTGCTGCTGCTCGGCATCGGCGCTAACGGCCACATCGCCTTCAACGAACCCGGTTCGGATTTTGCGTCACGCACCCGCGAGGTCAGGCTCGACGAAGCCACCCGCATCGCCAGCGCTCGTGATTTTCCTTATCCCGCGCCGGTTCCCGAGCGTGCGATCACGATGGGATTGCGACAATCCTGGACGCGCGCAGCATCCTGCTGATCGCAACCGGGCCTGCGAAGGCGGCCGCCCTCGCCGCCGCCATTGAAGGCCCGATCGGGTCGGCGTGTCCCGCCTCCGCGCTCCGCCTGCACGACAACGTCCATATCCTTTGCGACGAAGCGGCCGCCGCAGCGCTCGCCAACCGGCCCTCACAACGACAATCGGAGAACAGCATGAGCCTGGGGCAGCGCGATTTCATGGCACCGGGCCGCTCACTGGCGGTAGGCGACCGTGGCATGGCCGCGGCCTCTCACCCCGCCGTCACGCTCGCTGCCGTCGACATGCTGCGCAGCGGAGGCAACGCGGTCGACGCCGCCATCGCCGCGATCGCGCTGCAGGGCGTCATCGATCCGCACATGACCGGCATCGGCGGCGACTGTTTTGCAATCTATGCTCCCCGCCTCGGGCCAGCCTGTCGCCATCAACGGCTCGGGCCGAGCACCCGCAAAGGCCGAGCTTGGCTGGTTTCGGCAACAGGGGCTGACGTCGATCACCGACGATTCGCCGCATGCCGTCACCGTTCCCGGTGCGGTCGACGCCTGGTGCAAGCTCGCCGCCGATTATGGCTCGAAAGGACTGGACGAGATTCTGGCGCCCGCAATCCGTGCTGCCGAGAACGGTTTTGTTATCCCGCCCCGCTCCGCGCTGGACTGGGCGCGCTATGCCGACCGCATCGAAAGACACAAGGCCGGCGTCCCGGTCTATCTATCTGGCGGTGTTGCTCCTGATATCGGTAGCAAACTCAATCCATGCGGCGCTCGGCGCGACGCTGCGCCGGATCGCGCGCGAGGACGCGCCGCGTTCTACGAGGGCGAAGTCGCCGAAGAGATCGTGGCGACGTTGAGGGCACTCGGCGGGCTGATGCAGCTTGAAGATCTTGCAAGCGCCAGGTCGGAGTACGTCACACCGATCGGCGCCGATTATCGCGGGCATCGGATCTGGCAATGCCCACCCCAACGGACAGGGCGTCGCAGTGCTGTTGATCGCCCGCATCCTCGCTGGCTTCGACATGGCCGACCCGGCGCTCAGCGAAGCGGACCGCATTCATCTCCTTGCCGAGGCAACCAAGGTGGCCTACCGGCAACGCGACGCATTGGTCGCCGATCCGGCCTTTCATGCGCTCGATGTCGAGGCGCTGCTGTCGGACACCTCGATTACGGCATTGCGCTCGACCATCAGCACGAAGCGCGCCAGCGCACCTGTGGACTTTGAAATGCCTGTCCACCGTGACACCGCCTATGTTGCGGTCGCCGACCGCGACGGCAACATGGTGTCCTTTATCAATTCGCTGTTCTTCGCCTTCGGCAGCGGCATCTACGCCCCCGTTCGGGCGTGCTGCTGCAGAATCGCGGCTCGGGTTTCCGCCTCGTCGAGGGCCATCCCAACGCCATCGCACCGGGAAAGCGTCCCTTTCACACCATCATTCCGGGCTTGCTGGCAAAGGACGGCAAGCCCATCATGGCATTTGGCGTGATGGGAGGACAATATCAGGCCACGGGACACATGCAGATCCTGAGCGGAGTACTGGACCGCGGCCTCGACATCCAGCAATCCTCGGACGCGCCGCGCAGCTTCGCTTTTGACGGCACGCTGCTCGCTCGAACCGACGGTGGCCCGCTCGGTCGCCGACGACCTGACCGGGCGCGGCCATCGTGTGACGTGGGCGGACGAGCCGCTTGGAGGTTTCCAGGCGGTGCAAGTCGATGCTATCCGCGGCGTCATGTATGGCGCGTCGGACCATCGCAAGGACGGCATCGCGCTGGCAGCGTGAACAGGATGAGATAAAAATGATGTCGGGTCGGACACCATGAGCGAGACGGCGGCGGACGCGATTCTGTCGATCGAGCAGCTGACGCTGGCGCTGCCCGCCGACGCCGATCGAGCCTTTGCCGTCGAGGCGGTCTCGCTCGCGCTCCACCCGCGGCAGATCCTTTGTGTCGTCGGTGAATCCGGCTCCGGCAAGACGGTCTGCGCCTCCCGCAGTGATGGGCCTGTTGCCTAAGGAAATTCGACCGGTCGCAGGAGCGATCCGCTTCGAGGGACGCGATTTGCTGAAATTGCCGGCAGCAGAGTGGCGGACATTGCGCGGGCGGCGCATCGCGATGATCTTCCAGGAACCGATGACGGCGCTCAATCCGGTGATCAGGATCGGCGACCAGATCATGGAGGCGTTCGAGGCGCATGGGCACCTCGCGCTGGCCGAACGGCGCGCCCGCACGCGCGCGCTCGCCGAGGAAGTAGGATTGCGCGATCTGGAGCGGATCATCAACAGCTATCCGCATCAGCTGTCAGGCGGTCAGCGTCAGCGCGCCATGATAGCGATGGCGCTGGCGCTCGAACCATCGATCCCTGGTAGCGGATGAACCGACCACCGCGCTCGACGTCACCACGCAGGCGCAGATTCTCCGGTTGATCCGCGACATCCAGCAGCGGCGTGGCATGGCCGTGCTGTTCATCACCCATGATTTCGGCGTCGTCGCCGACATTGCCGACCGCGTCGCAGTGATGGAGAAAGGGCGCGTCGTCGAGCAGGGTTCGGTCGCGGATGTGCTCGAACGCCCACAGCATCCCTATACGCGCCGGCTACTCGCCGCGGTGCCCGGCCTGACCCCACCGGTTCGGCCTGCGGTCGGGGCCGCGCCGGTCGCCTGCGCGGCGACCGGGCTTGCGAAGACCTATCGCGGCAACGACTGGTTCGGCGCGCAGCGCGAGGTCGCGGCTGTGAAGAGCGTGAACTTCCGAAATCCGGCGAGGCGAAACGCTCCGGCCTTGTCGGAGATCAGGCTCGGGCAAGAGCACGATCGGCCGGCTCGTGATGCGGCTCACCGACGCCGATGCGGGCGTCGTCCGCGTCGGCGAAGTGGATTTCACCCAGGCCCGCGGGGCTGGTTTGCGGGTCGCTCGCAAGCATATCCAGATGGTGTTCCAGGACCCATTCACCTCGCTCAATCCGCGTCGCCGCGTTGGGCGGATCATCGCCGACGCGGCCGATCGCCCATGGCGTCCCGGCGGCACAGGCATTTGCGCGTGCCGACGAACTGCTGACGCTGGTTGGCCTCGACCCGGCGCGGCGCAGCGCTTCCCGCATGAATTCTCGGGCGGGCAACGGCAGCGGATCGGCATTGCGCGCGCTGGCGCTCGACCCCGACGTGCTGGTGGCCGACGAACCGGTGTCGGCGCTCGACGTCTCGGTCAGGCTCAGGTGCTGGCGCTGCTCGAGACATTGAAAACGCGGCTGCGGCTGGCGATGCTGTTCATCACCCATGACCTCAATGTCGCAGCCCAGGTTTGCGACCGGATCGCGGTGATGCGCCTGGGCGAAATCGTCGAGATCAGGCCGACCGCAGACCTGCTGAGCCGGCCGGAACATCCCTATACGCAGGCACTGCTGGCTGCCATCCCGGCCCGGCAGCGCAAAGCGCCACCCATGTCATCTGAAACGCTACGCGACGACGTGCGCTATTGAAGGAGGTCGCCGATATGCAGAAGCTCACGGAACTCCCGATGCTGCGCGTCGGCTTCATCGGCAGCGGTTTCATCGCCGCCTTTCATCTGCAATCCATGGTCGGCGTGCGCAATGTCAGCATCGGCGGTGTCTCACAGCCGCTCGATCGAGCGGCGCGCCGCATCGCTGACAAAGCGCGCAGTCTCGGCCTCGGGCAGGCGCGTGAGTTCGACAGCATCGAAGCGATGGCGATGTCGGGCGAGGTCGACGCGCTCTGGCTGCTGACGCCGAACGACACCCGCCTCGACATCATGCGCGAGATCCATCGTGTGACGAAGGCTGGCGCGCCGCTGCGCGCCGTTGCCTGCGAAAAGCCGCTCGCCCGCACGCTCGCCGAGGCGCGCGAAATGCTTGCGCTTGTCGAGGATGCAGGCCTGCTGCACGGCTATCTGGAGAACCAGCTGTTCTCGACTGCGGTGATGCGCGGCAAGGACATCATCTGGCGGCGCGCCGTACCCCAGGGCGGACGGCCCTATCTGGCCCGTGCGGCAGAGGAACATTCGGGCCCGCATGAGCCCTGGTTCTGGCAAGGCGAGAGGCAAGGTGGGGGCGTGCTCTCCGACATGATGTGTCATTCAGTCGAGGTCGCGCGCTTCATGCTGACCGCGCCGGGCGCAACCCGCGACACCCTGCGGCTGGTGAGCGCCAGCGCGACGACAGCCAACCTGAAATGGACGCGTCCGCGCTATGCGGCCGACCTGAGGACGCGGATGGGCATCGATTTCGCCAAACGCCCGGTCGAGGACTTCGCGCGCGGCATCCTCTGCGATGGAAGACGCCGATGGCCATCAGTTGATGATCGAAGCGACGACGTCATGGGCCTATGTCGGCGCCGGCTTGCGCATTCAGCTCGAGTTGCTCGGCCCCGAATATTCGATGGAATTCTCGTCGCTCTCGACCGGTCTCAAGGTGTTCCTCTCACGCGCGGTCACCGGATCGGAGGGCGAGGATCTCGTCGAGAAGCAGAATGCCGAGCAGGGCCTGATGCCGGTGGTCGAGGACGAAGCCGGCATCTACGGCTATACCGACGAGAACCGACATATGGTGGAGAGCATTCAGGCGCGGCCTGAGCCCGACGGAAACCTTTCATGACGGCGTCGGCGTGATGGAAATGCTGATGGGACTCTATCGCTCCGCGGAACTCGGCCAGACAGTGCATTTCCCTGAACCCGGACTCGAACACTACGTACCGTTGGTGGCCGCTGACGGCAGGCAGAGCTTCAGTATTCGAGACTTTCAGACCCGAATGGAGACCGCTTTGTCTTCGCCGCCATCTACCCGATTTGAAAGCTTGAACTCTCGCTCCAATCCATCATGAGGAAGTTGAGCTACGTGCAGCCAACGTGAAGCCAGATCTAACTATTCAAACTCGAGTGTCCGCTGTGCGCCAAAAAGCGGTCCGATCGGATATGTCAGCCCGGTTGAATTCGAACGGAAGCCGGGATTAGCTTCGTCCACTAAACCCCTGCTCCCAAATCTGCGGGTCGAGGGCTCGGCCATGGGAGCGCTAGCGACGAGCGATACTCCTCGCGGCGCCACCCGTTGCTGAGCGGCCCGCCTACTCGGCGGGAATAACTGCCAACCGCACGGCGGGGGTCACCAATGACAGTATAACTCCGTGCGTCGTTGTTGGCCGTCCACATTGCCGGACAAGGCCAGTTCGTCAGGCACCTGCCGAACTTGATCTCCTCGAGCTCCGACAGGTTAGATCCGAGGACAACTCGGCGTAGCGCTCATTAAAATACTCCATCGCCGAACCAATGGGGTGCCCACTTATCAGCTTTTTCAGGGTGCTCTCGAAGACCTGAAGCTGTCGCCCGGCCTGCGGCCAGGCGAGACGAATAACCCCACGCGCGTTCGACGTGGCCGACTACCGCCAGCGCGCCGCCCCGTGATTGAGCCCAGCAGCTTTCGCGGCAAGCCCGCCACGAAGCGCGCGCGGGGCGATCGCGCGCCGCTCGCCCAAGGCTCGCTGGGCGAAGTCGTCAAACCGCGGCGTGCCGGCGCCGTAGCAAGCGAAGTGGAAGGAAATGAGCCCTGACATCGCTGCGTCGGCGCCGACATCATCGGCCGAATAGTAGAAGTCGGGCGGCACCGCGCCGCGCCATTCCGCAGGCCCGGGCCAGTCTTGGCACAACAACGCCCCCTGATGCGGGAGCTGGCGCGCGTCCCCGGCCGGAAAACCCACGCCGTGACTGGCGGTGAACAACAGCGCCGGCGTCGCTTCGCCCGCCATGATCGTCGCGAGCCGCGCCTTGATGTCGCTTCGTCACCCAGGAACGACTGAACGGCCCAGCTCCGGCCGGTCGGCGGCGACCGACGCGGCGAGCGGCGCGACCAGTTCGCCAGCGCTGAATTCGGTCGCGCGGTCGTCGGGATTGCGCGCGCCGAAAAACACCGCGCGCCGCGGCAGCGCAATCCGCCGGCTCTCCGCCGCGACGACCGAGCGCGCGTAGGACGCGTATTCATCGACGCTCTCGAAGTGGATGCGGCCGACCGCATATTGCACGTCGAGCTGGTACTGGAAGGTGAACGGGATCGCCTCCGGGTCGCCGACGATCAGGAGATAGTACGGCACCTTATCGGGATCCGCGGGGCCCGGCCCCGCGCCGTGACGCTGCGAGGAACGCCGTCTTTGTCTCGCCGGGCCGATATCCATCTGCGCCCGCATATTCGCGGTAGTAACGCTCGTGGCGCGCTCCGGCCTCGCGCTGGCGCAGCTCAAAGCTCGCCGAGCGCCGCCCTACCGCGGGATCGGCGTCGTGCGAAAGATACACACCAGCCGGTCGCCGCAAGATCACTTCGGAATCGACTCCCTCGCTTCGGACCGAGGGTTGGCTCCCGCATCGCGCGCAAGCCACCGCATTAGCTCCTTCGACGTTCGCTTCGCTGTCGCGCGCAGCTCGCCCCGCGCGGCGCCGCGGCGACATCACCGCGGCGTCAGCGGAGGGAGCAGGTACGATCCGCTTCGGCACCATCGACTCCATTGAAGAGAGCTGCTGCACGGTCACCGCGTCACTCCAACACCCGGACGCACTTGGCGCCCCGTTGATCTGGCGTAAATCCACGATTTGAGAGCGGCCCACAGTGCAACGGCACGGCTCTTGGTTCGGATTGGATTTGGATATGCTGCGTCTCCACACCAGTGCATCCTCTGGGACTTTCCCTGCGAGCGCCGAGCCGAAGCAAAGTCATCTTGGAGGCGTACTCGGTCCCGGAGATCGGCTGATCCCGATATCAGCCGCCATGAAAATTCGCTCACGCGCACGCCGGAGGGATGCCGCGACTGCAACGTAGGTCCGGTCCTCGAATTTGAACATCCGAAGAGGTGATAGTCGTCGCCAGGATCCAGGGGTTTCGGAGTTCCATTTGGAATGGACCGCTGGATCGCGCCAATCCTCAGCATGCTCCCATCGACCTTCACGCCCGCAAGCGAAATGCCGCCGCTGTCGTCTCTTGGCGAGGTAGTAGGCATCGTCGACAAGAGGTATGGTTCTTCTGGACCCACCTGTCCGCGTAGTATCACGCACCACGCCACATCCGATGAAGGAAGGTATTCTGGCGCAGGTGGTCGAGAAGAACGGAAAGTAAGAGCGCTCGATCGTCGAGAAGCGCAAAAGGCGCAATACCGGCAATCGTGATCAGGTCTCCGTGCGCGATGCCCTGATGATCGCCGTACTGCAGGAACCGGCCATTGATGAGTCGTGCCGTTGAAGGCTTCGCATGTCGAAGGCCGGCAGATCTCGCGAAACCACAAGGTGCCATCGAGAAACGACCACGCGGTTCTAAATGAACCTGGCTTTTGAAGAGCTTTTCAAAGCCGGGTTCCGTGCGGCCGATCGTAACGAAATCGCCGCCCAGCTCGTTGCGGTTCTCCGGTCTTCAGATCCGGTCCAATATCCCCAGGGTTGCGCCTCGAGGAAACGCCGATAGCTCTCGAACGACACTACCGCCAATACCGCCAGCGCCATGGCCATCCACGGGATGATGCGCCTGTTCCTGATGCGACGCGGGCTGCGCACGCAAACCTCGAGGAAATTCCGCTCCGAGAAGCGTGAGCTCGCTGTCGTGTTCCTCCGCCCAGCCGCTCCGCGGTCTGAGAGCCGGGCCCGTGCAATTCGAGATAACGGGGACGTCCCTGCCTATCCCACAACACGGCCTGGCGCTGGAACTGGAGTGAGATGCGTGTTGCGCCAAGCGGCATTAGTTGGCGCGGATCAGGCTGGACCAGCCGATCGTGCGTCAGTTCCAGCCAGCCGATTCGCGCCGCCGTTCCTCCGCACAAGATGCGCTTTCGTCCAGCATGGAAATCGTCTGGGCGTCCACCCGTCCAGCTTTGCGGGCTCCCCTCTCAGGATTTGATTACGAAGCCCCTGCCTGGCGTGATTAACTCTTCTTCGATCCAGTCGCGCACGAACCGCTCTCGGCGTCCCAGGTGCGCCACCGCCTCCAGCGTAGTAATCGGCCAAGGCCGTATCGGCGCTGCCGAGCGCCTCGACATCGCCTTCTTCAAGTAGCGTCGTCTTGTCGAGCGGCAGCTTGCTCCACAATCGCAGGCAGACGACCTGAAGCTGCGTCGGCTCAACCGTGAGACCTAAGGCTGTTCCTCGAGCGAACCGCCTGGCCGCTGGACGCGAACGCGCCGAAGGTCATCGGGTGAGCTTCCGGGCGGCACCGTCGGTGAACACCACGCCGGCTGCGCGGACTTCCTGCATGGTCTGGCCGGGCCTGTTGCTCGTTGAGGAGCTCCAGCCGGAACGTCGAAGCGAGCCGCGTGGGGATCATGCTTCGATAAGGATCGAGCCCCGCCACGTGCTCTTCGCGCATCGAGCAGCGCCCACCGGTACTGGCTGCGCAGCGGCGCTGAGTTGCGCGAAGAACTCCTTTTGGCCTCCACATCGATCGGATCGATGGTGAGATTCCTCAAACTGATCGAGGATCAGGACCATTCCGCCGCTCCCGGCCGTCTCGGTCCGGCGCTCGTCCAGATAACCGGGCAGGGTCTTGCGCGCGAGCGCGTCGAGCGGGAATTGCCGCTCACTTCGGCTGTCCCTCTCGAGCAGAAAGCAGCAACGAAGCAAAGACACGTATCGGTTGGCCGCCAGCTCCGATACACGCCCGTGGTTTGCCTCGAACGTGACGCGCGCGACCGCCGGCACGGTGAAAGCCTCGTTGCGCAGCGCAGGCACGAGTGCCGCCTGCACGAGCGACGTCTCTGCCCGCGCCGGACGCCGAATAGAGGAGCACAATCCGTTCAGCGATCAGCAGATCGAGCAGCTCCAGCCGCTCGCGGTCGCGGCCAGAAGAGCTTCTCGCCGGATCTTGTACGGGCGAGGCCCGGCGAAACGGCGCGCGAGGCGGGCTGGTCGCCGGGCGTCATGCGGCCGCCGCATCCCAGCGCGTGAGAGAGATCGCGCGCGAAAGTCGTCGGGACTGCCCCAGTAGATGCTGATGGCCGACTCGGTAAAGTAGCTTTCGAGATAAGCGCGCGCGCCCGCGGCTCGAGAATGCGTCCCTCCTCCGGATCGATCTGCGCTGCGACGTGCGCATACATCGATCGCCTCCCCGCCCACCCTCCTGGTCCATGATGGCACGAAACATAACCCGGAAGTTCCAGTCATCGAGCTGGAAACCCAGAAAGACGAGTGCGCCGGTATCCGCGATCGCACGCTTGACCATCCCAGGAATGAAGTCGTTGTTCTTCTTCATCCCGATCAGGAAGTCGAAATAATTGTCCTCGGTTAACGCGAGCGACTTCGGGCTGATGCAGACCTCCCGAACAGATGATAGACTAGCGGATGTTGCGGATCGGGGCCGGAAATCCAGCTCGATTGTCGGAAATTCGATGAGACCGTCGTGCCAGCGGCAGAAGTCGACACGGGGCTCCTTGCCGGCGTCGCGCAACGCATCGAAGATGAGGTCGTTTTGCGCCGCCGTCACGTAGATCGGGACTGGAAGCCGCGCAAGCACGGCGAATGGCTCCGCCGGAATGCGCTTCCCGCCGCTGTGAGCCGATCGTCGAGATAAGTTTGGCGAGGTGATCGGCCGGCAGTTCGTCCACTTTGCGCTCGCGGAGTTCTTCCGGCAGCTCGTCGCGATAACGCTCCAGCAGATCGGAGCGCAGGTAATCTGATCAGCTCGTTGTGCGGAAACATCTCGGCCTTCTGATTAATCGCCAGAAACTCTGCGACCTGCGGCGAGGTCCTCGCGGTTGTGCGGTGCCATCCGGAAAGTGGAACGTCTCCGCCCACCGCTGCGCGATCTCTACGCCGTGAACCGAGGCAGCACGTCGGTTAAGCCGGGTCCGAGAATCAGGTCCAATGGCGGCTCTGGATCTGGCGCAGCACGGCCGGCCAGTTCGTGAGTTGCGCGCCCTCCTCCGAGAACCTGGCTTGTACCAGAGCGAGCCGCCCGCAACCGCATGAACAGGACCGGCACACACCAATCGGCCCGGCCGCGGACCGACACCGCGCGCAGACGCTACCGCGCGATCCGATCTGCCGTCGCGCTGCAGCGTCGCGGAAGAAGACGGGCATGAACTCGGCCATCGTGGCGATCGTCACGTCGCCCTGCATGGCCAGCACCGCCGGGATGCCTGCCTCCGCCAGGCCCGGTCCGAGTGCCGCGAGCGCGCCGGCATCGGAGGTGCGGGCATCATCGCCCGCCGCCGGCGCTCTGGCACGAGGCCAGCACGACGAGAGCCGGAACGTTGCGCAGCTCGCGCATCCGCTGGATCAGCTCCCTGGCGGCGAGCCGGTGCGTCTTTCCCGTCACATCTTCCAACCAGAGCCAGGCTTCGCCCTCGACCAGAGCGCCGTGGCAGGACGATGTACAGGACATCGCACCCGTCGCGCAGCTGATGCACCAGCCCGTCAAGTGTGGCGCGTCCGCCGGAGGCGAGCTCCACGCACTCGACACCTTGGAGCCCCGCTTTAGCGCGGGCCAACTCTGCCGACATCGAGAAGTCAACGCGACCGCCGGGCTGATAGGTTTCCACGTCGGTTGGATTGGCGATGACGATCAGTCCGCTGCAGGCGGCCTTCGGCCGCCGACACTGGGGCCGCCGGTCGGCGCTGCTGGGAATAACGCGAGAACGGGGATGCGCTCGCCGGTAAGAAGCGGTGCGCCATCAGCCGGATTGCGGGCGCTGTCCCATCAACGCGCAGCTCCGGCGCGCTGGGGCCGACGAAAAGCCGCAACCGCAGTGCCAAATTGCCGGCGTCGGCGACAGCGCGGGCCTCGGCAAAGGCGGTGCGCAGCGTTGCTCTCCGCGAACAAGCATTCGGCGAGCAGGCGCCCGAGGGCTTCGACGTCGAACTTCTGCCGGCGAATGGCCTCGAGATCGATCTGGCCTACCGGAAACCGCGAGCTCACCCGTGTCTCGGCGTCGCTATCCGGCCGGCTGACGCGAAGTTCGACGGTGTATGTCACCACGGCACGGCCGCCATCGGGTAAATCGTTGATTAGTATAGGTTATCTGAGCGGATGAGGATAGCGTGATCCCCAAAATCAGTCCCCAAATGATGGGCGGACTGGATAGGTGCCAATGCAGTGACTATCGCCCTCGCCATCAGGCATTTGCTTGGGTTCTTGTTTGACGATTGGTGGGTAAGTTTTGTGAAGCGAACGGGCCTACCTTCTGAATAACTGACAGCGCGGCTGCTCGTGGCGATGAAGGCCCACGCAGCCCAGGATCAAGGACACAGTCGTTAATTCCTTTGGACGCTGACGCACTGTCCACCAGCAGTTTTCAGATTGCCGCAGAACTTTGCGGCTTCTAAATACTGCGAGGCTTTCAAGAGGTCTTGGGGCTTTGCCATGGCGTAAAAAACGAAGCCGACGCCGATGCTACGGCGAATGGAAAAGTATGGCGATGCGTCTACTGGGATGCCAGCCATCGGTGATTTGCAAATTTACAAGACTACAAATTTAATGTGCCACCAGCCGAATGTCGTATTCCAGTCCGGCCACGATTGCGCGACCTGATAATCGTCGTTCCCCAACGACAACAAGCCTAAACCCGCCGTAATGCAGCTCCAGCAAAGTCGTCCCCCCCGTGCTGGGGCTGCAGGCGAGGCTAGTCCTTGTCCCGCTCAGATCGAGCAAACGCTCTTGCCAGCTCCAGGGCCTGCTGGCGGCAGCGAGGGCTGTTGCGCCAGAATTTCGATTGAGCGGTTACCCGGTAACGGCTATAAGACGATCAGTTACCCAGTAATG
>ERZ1370068.2481-contig-163_pt1 | contig 139587 bp, 190 predicted proteins | sample MGYA00561227_ERZ1370068 | MGnify/ENA primary metagenome ERZ1370068 (study PRJEB38410, sample SAMEA6850437) | metagenome | study: Metagenomic assessment of the ecological functions of the soil: analysis of the soil microbiota associated with the...
CACGCGCGCGCCCATCTCCTCGAGGAGGGGATGACGTCGACCATGGTGCCGCCGCTGCCCCGTACTCCGCGGGGAGGAGGAGGCCGGGCCAGCCGAGGACGGAGATCTCCTTCCAGCTCGGTGGAGAAGCCGCGCGCGCTGGCCACGCTCTCCGCCATGACGCTGGGCGGACAGTGGCGCTGGAGGAAATCGCGGGCAGTGCTCACGAGAGGCTGCTGGCCTTCTGGAGACTGGAAGTTCACGCGCGGCCTCCAGCAGGAGACCGAGCCCACGCGTGGCCACGGTGGAGCGGAGAATCTCCGAGGTCCCGCCCGCGATGGTCTGGCCGAGGCTCGTCTGGTACACGTGCTGGATCGAGGCCGTTGAGCTTGGCCCAGCGGGAATCCCTGAGTCAGGGGGCCGTACAGCCCGAGCATCTCCATGCCGAGGGCGGCCACGGCCTGGCCCGTCTCGTCGGCCATCACCTTGACCAGCGCCGTCTCGTAGGGCGTGGGCATGCCGTCTCGCGGATCATCCAGGCGATCCGGTAGAACAGCATGCGCACGGCCTGGACGTCGGTGGCGAGGTGGCGAGCCGGCGCCGGATGCCGGGATCGCGCGCGAGCGGCGCGCCGCCGCGCGGCGTGACGTTGGCATAGCGCACGAGCTCCGTGAGAATGCGCCGCAGCATCGGCGCCTTGTAGAAGCGCCCCAGAAGCGATCGGTGTCGAGGCCGCGCAGGAGCTGGGTGAAGCCTTCGCCTTCCGTTCCCAGGAGGTAGTCCGCAGGCACGCGCCACCTCGTCGAGAAAGACCTCGTAGTGATAGACCTCGCCGGTGAGGCTGCGGATGGGGCGGATGTCCAGGCCGGCCGTGGCATTGTCGACCACGAACATGCTGAGCCCCTGCGAGCGGCGCGCGGAAGGACTGGTGCGGGCGAGGACGAGGCCGTAGTCCGCGATGCCCGCGTGGCTGCTCCAGATCTTGTGGCCGCGGATCACGTACTCGTCGCCACGCCGGGTCGCCTCCGTCTTGAGCGAGAGCAGGTCGGAGCCGGCGTCGGGCTCGCTGAAGCCCTGCCAGAAGGTGGCCTGGCCGCGCCCGATGCGGGCAGCACGTCGCGGCGCAGAGCCTCGAGCCGTACTGGATGATGCCCTCGGCCGTCTGCTGGCAGCCTGCGAGGGGACCGAAGGGCGCCCCGACGGCGGCCAGCTCCTTCGAAGAGCACCAGCGTGTACATCAGCGACCGCGCCTGCCCGCCGAAGCTCGGCGGCCAGGTCATGGTCAGCCACCCCTGGTCGGCGAGGCGCGCAGGAAAGGGCGGGAGTGGGCGCCCGATCCATAGCCGGCGTCCATGCCGTCCACGGCGAATGTCTCGGGCGGGTGCGTGACGAGAAACGCGCGCACCTCGTGAGCGAAGGCCTGCTCGTCCGGGCTGAACTCGAAGTCCATGGGGAGCGGGCGTCAGGATAGCGCGTCTATGGAACGACCACCAGCCCCGGGCCCAGATTCTGGGCTAGGCTGCGATCCGGGAGGAAACACGAATGACACTCGACGACGCCAAGATCCAGCGATTCCTCGCCACCAAGGAAGTGGCGGTGCTCGCCACCGTGCAGCCAGACGGGGCGCCCCCTCGCCATGGCCATGTGGTTTCTCACGACCCGGCCGCCCTCACCATGATCAGCGTCGACGGCCTGCAGAAGGTCCGCAACCTGCGCCGCGACCCGCGGGTCTCTGTGGTCGCCGAGGCGGGCGGCGGAGAGCTCCGACATACGCGGCGTCACCGTGAACGGGCGCGCGCAATTCCTCGACGACGGCGTAGGCGGCGCGCTCTCGTCGAGGGCTTTCACGCCAAGTACCCGCGCCTCTCCGCGCTGTGGGGCGGACGGGTCATGCCGGCCAATCGCGTCATGTTCAAGATCGTGCCGGAGCGGATCAAGAGCTGGGGCCTCACCTGAGAGCCGGGGTTCAGACCGATCACCGTGCCCCACGCCGAGCCAAAGCCAGCGCGCCACCGGGGAACCCCAGCCCGGGGTGCCCGCCGCCGCCGGCGCGCCTGCGCCTGGCTTTCAGACGCGTGCACCCGGTGACGGGGCGCCGGTCGCTCTTCCTGTCGTCGCGACGCGGGCGCCACCGTCGCTGCCGTGACGATAGCCGAGGCGCGCATGTTCCTGCGCGACCCTGACCGAAGAACGCGACGCAGCGGGATTTCGCCCACTCCCACGCGTGGCGGTCTGGGCGACCTCGTGATGTGTAGACAACCGGAACCGACGATGCACCGCGCCCGCCGGTTCGACCAGAACGAAGTTCGTGATGCCCGGCCGCACGACATCCCCGCCGGCCTCACGCCCCGACAGCGAATAACAGGCGGCGGCAGCCGCCTGAGGCACCCCTGGCCTTGACGCCGCCCGCGCCCCAACCCGCGATGAGATAGCGCTGGACGGCGACGAAGAAGATCAGGGCGGGGATGGTCACCATGACGCCGGCGGCCATGATCAGTCCCCAATCCACCACCGCCATGTGGAAGAACTCGTTGATGCCGATGGCGAGCGTCTTCAGATCGTCCTTGCCGATCAGCACGAGGGCGAACAGGAAGTCGTTCCAGGCCACGATGAAGGTGAAGATCGCGGTGGCGATGATGCCGGGAGAGCGCAGAGGGGCGACCACGTACACAGCAGAGCCTGCGCGCGGTTCGCCCCGTCGATGAGCGCGGCGTGCTCCAGCCTCGACCGGGATCGACTGGAAGAAGGCGCGGAGGATCCACAGCGCGTAGGGCAGCGCGAAGGAGATGTAGGTAAGGCGCGAGCCCGAGGAGCGAGTTGGTCGAGGCCGAACTCGCGGGCGAACAGGAAGAGCGGGACCAGCATGATGATGGGCGGGAACATGTAGGCGCGAGCAGGGTCAGGCGGGCCACCAGGGTGCGGCCGGGGAACGCGTAGCGGGTCAGGCTGTAGGCGCCGATCACGCCGGCCGGTGACGACGATGACGGTGGTGATGCCGCGACCACGATCACGGTGTTCTGGAAGTAGCGCCAGAAGTTCGTCTCGTAGAAGAGCTTGCGGTAGGCGCGGAGCTCCCACTCGTGCGGCCAGAAGGTGGGCGGCGAGGCCAGCAGCTCGTGGCTCACCTTGAGCGACGAGACCAGCATCCAGTAGAGCGGGAACGCGCAGAAGACGAACAGGCCGATGCGGAGCGTCCACTCCGCGGCGGCCGACACGCCGTGCGGCGCGGCGCCGCGCCGCGCGGCTGATCAGCCATCGGTGCTCCTCCGCCTCGGGCGGAAAGCGCCACGAAGTAGATCGTCACCGCCATGAGGAGGAGCGCGAGCATCACGTTCGACAGCGCCGCGCCCATTCCCGCCTGGTAGTAGGTGAACGAGCGCTGATAGGTGAAGACGGGCAGCGTCCGGATCGCCTCGCCCGCCCCGCCGCCGAAGCCCAGCAGCCACGGCACGTCGAACTTGGTGAACATCCAGATGCCGCGCAGGAGCAGGACGATGAGGAGCACGTTGCGGAGCTGGGGCAGCGTGACGTGGACGAACTGCCGCACGGCGGAGGCGCCGTCCACCCGCGCCGCGTCGTAGAGCTCGGGCGGGATGGTCTGCAGGCGCGCCAGCACGTTGACGAGGACGAAGGGGAAGAACGTCCACACCGAGAGCGACGATCAGCACCCACATGATGGTGGAGTGGGTCAGCCACGCCTCCGGCATGCCCGGGATCGCGAGCGCGCTCAGCACGTAGGGGATCACGCCGTAGAGGTCGTTCATGAGCCAGCGCCAGACGAAGACGGCGATCACCGTGGGGATCATGTACGGGAAGAGCGCGACCCCGCGCAGGAAGTCGCAGCCGGCGAACCGCCGGTGGAGGATCAGCGCCCCGGCGACGCCGGCCACGATCTGCAGCGCCGTGCTCGCCACGCGCATAGACGGTGGCGAGCCAGACGCTGCGCCAGAAGTCGGGGTCGGCGAGGATCTGCGCGTAGTTGCCGAGCCCGACCCAGGTGCTGGTGGCGCGCAGCGAATGCTTGGCGTAGAAGCCGAGCCACGACGTTGTAGCCGACGGGGAAGATCGTGAAGGCGAGGACGAGCGCGGCCGACGGCAGGAGCAGGCCGAGCCCGATCAGGGCCTCGCGCCGCTGGCGCGAGGCCCGGCCCGGGACGGCGACGAGCGTGTCGGCGCGGACGGACATGGACGAGCGCGGGCGGGCGCCGCGGCCGCGGCGACGAGGGCCCCGGCGCCCGCCTCAGGCCGCTCCTACTTGGCCTTGCCGATGATGTCGCGGGAGATCTTGTCGCTGGCTTCCTTGGCGGCCGCCCGGGATCCTTCCCTCGCTCCACCACCGCCATGGCCATGTCGGCCAGGATGGGCGCCGCCGCGACGTCGCCGATCCACGGCACCAGCATGTCCTGAGGGTTGCAGACGAGGAGCGGATGCGCGCGGCCGATCTCCACCCACTTGAGCTGCGCGTCGAGCCAGGGCTTCCAGCGCTTGCGCTCGGGATGCCCCATGTAGGCCGGAGTCCTGGAAGTCGTCCTTGAAGATCGAGAGGAGATGGACGGGCACCGAGTCGCAGTACCGCCGGTAGTTCTCGTTCTTGAAGAAGAACTTGAGGAACTCCTTCGGCGGCCGCCTTCTCGTCCTTCGGGGCGTCCGCGTAGAACACCCACGGCTCGTTGTCGAACTGGGTGAGCGGCGCCTTGCCCATGGGGCCCGATGGTCTTCGGCCACATCTGGAAGACGTCGGGGTTCCGCTTGTCGGGCGGGGCGTACTGGTCGATGTAGCCGGCGGTGCGGCCCCACATGTAGACCTGCGCCGTCTTCCCGGTGGCCCACGCGGAGAGCGTCTCCGAGGTAGTCATGCGAGGCCCAGCCGGGCGGCAGGAACGGCTTGACCTTCTTCCAGAACTCGAGCATCCCGAGGACCTGCGGGCTCTCCAGAGCGCGGGTTGCCCTTGTCGTCGAAGAGGCTCCCGCCGTTGGACCCCGTCCACATGTAGACATCCTCGTTCACGAAGAACGGGATGCCCGCGAGCGAGCACGCCGTAGTACTGGGGCGCCTTGTTGAGCTTCGGCAGGTCGCGGAGCCAGTCGTCCCACGTCTTCCACGTCCGCGGGTCGACACCGGTGCCGCGCCAGGTAGTCGCCGCGGCCGCCGAGGTTGTCGGCGCCCCAGGCGTGAGTGAGGCCCCAGTACTTGCCGTCGGGGTACTTGAGCCACCGGAGCACCGAAGGGAAGATGCTGATCCTCCCCGATCGCCTTGACGAGGTCGTCGACCGGCTCGATGAGCCCCTTGGCCCGGAACGACGTGACCACGTAGGTCTGGGTGTGCGACGCGGTCGGCGGGCTCTTGGCCGCCATCGCCGCCTGGAGCTTTCTGTCCATGTCGCCCCAGCCCATGCCCTCCGCGCTGGATCTCGATGTCCTTGTGGAGCTTGTGGAAGTCTTCGACGATTGCCTTCACCGCCGCACGCGGTCGCCGGGTTGGGCTCGGTGTCCCACATCGTCACGACGATCTTCTTCTGCGCGCTGGCCGGCCGGGCGCTGCCCACGAGCGAGGCCGCGGCGGCGCCGGCTGCGGCGGCGCCGAGCCGCGCCAGGAACTCGCGGCGCCCGAGGATTCCTTCACGGTGCTCGGCGACCAACTGCCGGAGACCCGGATCGCTGTCCCAACGCTTCATGGCTGTTCCTCCTCTCAGGATCGCTCCATGGCCAGAAGCCCGGTGCGGGTCGGTTCAGTGAGAGGGTTGGCCCGGAGTCGCGTAGGACCCGGGCCAGGGGAGACTTATAGTCCATGCCGTGAGCTACGAACAAGCCCTGTCCTGCCAGATGCGCAGCTGCGCCGGCGCGAGCACGCCTTAGCGCCTGCGCCGGGTCCTGCCGTGTGGGTGACCTGTGATGATGCGGCGTTTCCGAACCAGTGGTACCAGCCAAGGTCAGGAGTTTAACCGGCAAACTCTGATCGCGAGACGCGTCACCGCACGACACGAACAGCGGCCGAGTCCTCGAAATCGGTGTCACCAGTGACGAGCGTCGCCCCGAAACGTCGGGCGGTCGCGTACACGAGCGAGTCGGCCATGGCGAGACCATGAGCAAGCGACAATGTCGGCGGCCTCTAGCGCCAGAGTTTCGTCCACGGGCGCGATGGTCGCAAGCGGCGCAGCGCGGAGATGCTTCAATGGCCCGCTTCTTCGCTGAGGTCCCGCCGGATCACCTTTGTAACCCCGTGATCCCGATGGCGGAGGCTGGCAGCCGCTCACGCCTCGAGGTGCGTCGCGAAGCGACGCGCCTCCTTCTCCGGTCGGTTGGCTAAAGGCACGATCCATCAGCCCGAATCGACCACCAGGATCGAGGCGAACTTTCTTCTCACGGAGCGCCTTGGCGCGCACGCCTCCAACGTTGATGCCGCGGTACGCTTTCAGCGGACGTTCGGGCACAAGGAAAGTCCAAACGCCGCCCTTCTCGAAGACGGCGGTGATCCGCATCTCCGACGGAGCTGGAGCCGCTCGCGCGGCCACCGCGCGGCAGAACCAGCTGGTATCCGCTGGCAGAAAGTCACCGTTTCCATCGTCTTACGAAATGCTATCGATCTTGTGTCAGTAAGTCAACTACAGATCAGGGACAGCGTCACGCCATGGTCCGTCGGTACCGTGAGGGTCTGAGCACCGCTGCGCCATCCCGGCATGACCGGTCGCCGACACACCACGCTGGCCGCGCGAGAGCTGAAACGCCAGCCCATTCTGCCGCCCGGAGCCAAGCTGACCGCAGCGAACCATCAGGCGCTCCAGCGCGTGATCCGCGCCTCGATCCCTGCCCACCAGCTCGGCCCAGCGCGCGTATCCTCGTCCGATGGATGATAGTGTCGGCACCGATGAGCCCGGGTAGGCGTCCGGCACACCTTCGCGCTCGGTTCGCGGCATAGGAGGTCCAATGACCTCCGCCCCGCAATGCGCGCGCCTGCCCGGTCAGGATGTCGTTGATCGCGGCAACAACCACGCCGCGTCGGCGCCAGCGGCTCGATCCGCCTGAACTGGGTAAAAGACGAGATCAGGATCGTTGACCACCACGACGGCTGTCGTCCCGTGGGTCAGCTGTTCGAAGGGATCAAAATGACGGCGTAGGCCCATAGGCTCCGCTCGCCCGTGATGTCGTTAGCCGACCGAGAGCGTGACAGATCGCCGGAGTCAAACGCGGCAGCTGTTTGGCCAGCACGCTGGCGCCGTGGTGCTGCCTGTCACCGAGGTTCATCAGTCGCGCTTCTGGGATAGACTGTGCGGAGCCGCTCGTGTAGCCGGGCCACATAGCTGGGTGATCCGGCGAGCTGGCGCCTTCGCCCTCCACGCTGTCGCCCAGCGCCACGTAGAGGACTGCCGCCGTCGATCCGCAGGAAGCCGGCGCGGCGCTGTGTGGCGGGGAATCGCGGGCGGCGCAGTGGCGACGCAGCCCGCGACGAGATCCAGTGAGTGGTCAGCGAGTTTGAGCGCTCCTGCCCATCGCGCGATGCCACTGCGGACGCGAATAATCTTGCCGGCGTTTCCGCGGTTTGCGCTTCACTCCACCCCGGGGAGCCTGAGCCACGGGCGCGGTACGCACCCCAGCTCGACGCTGGCCCTGATGCTCCTCGCGACGCTGTCGTTGCCCGGGCGCGCCGGGCCGATTATCAGGACATCCCGGTGGCAAGTCCAGCGTCCGAATGGTCGTGAATCCTGCGTGCGCCCTGCAGTCCCGCAAGCAGTCGCCCTCGCGCGTCCGGCGGCCACCGCCTCCAGGCTGCGGGCATCCATTTCAGGATGCGGCCCCCAGCAGGCCTGAGCTCAATCCGGGCCCGGCCCGTCGCGCGTCGCGAAGGCGACGCCGCCGCCGACGCCGTCGACCAGCTCTCCGCCGTTGACGCTCGGCACGCGGAGCTTCGAGCTCGACCGGTCGGTCCGCAGCGTTCACGGCGAATCACGATGCGCTCCTCGACAGTGGCTGCGCAGGGGGCCCAGGGACGGCCGGAGCGCCCGTCTGGGGAGGCGTTGCGTCACGGGACGGGGGGCCACGAGGAAACCACGCCCGCCGAGGGCGTTATGGATCCGCGGATTCGACCCTGCTCTTATTCGAGACTCACCGCGTTCAGTGAACCTTTGCAGGCCCGGCCCGGAGAAGAGTGAAGCCGCGCTGCGCATCGTTGATGGCCGAACTGCTCAAGAACCGCTTTTCTGATCTACAGTTCTGGCGAAATCCGACATGGAGTTCGGGTTGAGCCCGCTGCGCCAAACCGCAGTGGCGGGCCTCCACGATAGTTTTCTACTCACCGCGCGGCAGGCGTATGATCGGCGCCGCTATGCGGTCCCGAATTCCTGTCGGAGTAGCGGGCATCGCCATGGCTCGACCGCGTCGGGTTCACCTCCCGCGTGACGAGGGGCGGGGCAGGAGCAATCCGCCTCCGCGGCTCCTGAACCGTCGCTAGCATGCCTACCCTGATCGGCGGGACCGCGCGATGATCGGGCTGGCCCTGCGCGCCGCCCTCGCGCGTCCTCTACCTCTATGTGGAGGAGCCGCTGGTCAACCGCTCCGCGACGGGCCGACGGCGCCGATTGCGGCCTCGGCGCTCCAGAGGGTGGTCAAGGAGGTACCGGCCGGCGCGAACGTGGACGTGAGGAGTGAGCGCGTCTTGCCGCCGACCAACCTCGCTGGGCTTCCAGGAAGTGCCCGTCGAGCTGACCGTCGCCAGCAGCATCCGCGACACCGTGGCACTACTCTACCAGCTCGGGCGAACCAGCCGGTTGCTCACCGCCAAGGACGTGAAGCTGTGCGTGGTCGCCGGCGGCCAGCCGCGTGAGCTCCTGACCACGCTAACGGTCGCCGGCTACCTCCTGCCGGCCGCGGGAGGCAACTAATAGATGCCGCGGCGGCTGCTCGTGCTCAACGCGGTCCTGGCTATCCTATGCGTGATCTTCGCGGTCGGCATCGTGCGCACTCTGCTGGTCAAGCATCCCGTGCCGGCGCCGGCGCCGGCGGCGCAGCGGGCGGCCGCGGCGTCCCAGCCCACCGCGACCACCGAAGCAGGTGATCCAGGTTTGGATGCGTTCGCGGTCATCGCGGCCCAGAACCTCTTCAATCCGGGGCGGAGCGAGACGGCAGTGGCCGCCGCCGGTCTCGGTGGCCAAGCCCATCCTCCACGGCGTCGTGATCCACGGCGCGCGCAAAGCCGCGCTTACCTCGAGGAGCCGACCGCCAAGCGCGTGGCCGGCTATTCAGTTGGCGATACGATAGGCGGCGGCAAGATCCAGAAGATCGCCGACGATCGTGTCGTGATCGCGCGCCCCGAGGGCTTGATAGAGGTGCTTCTCCAGGATCCATCCAAGCCGCGGCCGGCGCCAACGGCCACAGCCGTTCCCGCGGGGGCCGCCGCGCCGGGCCAACTGGCGCCGAGCCAGGTCGCGCCTGGACAGGCTGTGTCGCCCGCGGCCCCCCAGCTACGCAGCCGCCCTCCACGGTGCCCCAGTTCAGAGGACGCCCCGCCCGCAGGGATAGCCGGCCAATGATCAATAGCGCGAGTCTTGGCGTATGGTCCTACTGGCGGCTCTGTCCTCGCCCGCCCGCATGTGGCGGCCGGCTGTGGTCATCGCCGCCGTGCAGGATCCCCTCGCCGTGCAGGCCATCCTCACCCCGCCCGACCCCGAGCGCTGCGAACGTGACCGTGGTTTGCCTGCCGATGGTTCAAGAGGGGCCGGCATGATTACCGCCTTCTCTTTGATGTTGTTGGGCTTCTTCCTCGGGATGCGTCACGCTACCGATCCGGATCACGTCATTGCCGTCAGCACGATCGTGACACGTCAACGTACCACGATGCGCGATGCGATCCTCATCGGGGGCCTGTGGGGTATCGGCCACACCCTGACGATCGTCGTCGTCGGTGGCGCCATCATCCTGTTCAGCGTGGCCATCCCGCCTCGCCTCCGGGCTGACCATGGAGATGGGTGTGGCTCTCATGCTCGTGGTGCTCGGAATGTGGAATCTGACCGGCCTGCTGCAACGGATTCGCCACGGGCTGGGTACTCACGGGAACGCTCTGGGCGTCTCCCACGCGCATCCACACGCCCACGGTGACTACGTCCACAGCCACCGGCACGGGCACGAGACTCGCCGACCATGGACATGGCGAGGACCAGACGCCGCAGGGATGGCTCGGACCGCCGGCTCGGCCGCCTCGGCCTCTACCAGGTGTTCCGCCCGCTCATCGTCGGGGTCGTCCACGGCTTGGCTGGATCGGCGGCGGTCGCGCTGCTCATCCTGGCGACCATCCAGAATGCCTGGTGGGCCATGGCTTACCTGTTGCTCTTCGGTGTCGGGACCATCGTGGGATGTTGCTCATTACCCTCGCCATCGCTGTCCTCGATCGTGTATGCCTCGCGGCGGCTATCGTCTGTCGAGGCGCTATCTTCAGTATCGTCTCCGGCCTGCTGAGCCTCACCTTCGGGCTATTCCTCGCCTACCACATCTGCTTCGTGGAGGGACTGCTGACCGGTCATCCTGGAGCGCGGTCCGGAGTGGTACACCCGAGGCTGGCGCCTCTTGCCTGTCCGGTCGCCTCCACGGGGAGGAAGCCTGTACGGGGCTTGCGATCATGGCAACGATTCGGGGCCAGACAGCCTGCTGGCGGGCGGGGCATCATGCCGCCCTCTTTCACCTTCGGTCAGTATGCGGGGCATCGACGCCACCGGACCGGGACCACTGGGAATCTGTCCGACTTGCATTACGTGTGGTCGGCCACCGGCCGATGGCTAAGGTAGGGCGCCTTCCCCGTTCGAAGCGCATGCAGCCGCGCCTGGACTTCGTCATCTCCGTCCGACGGATCGCGAAGCTGGATCACCGCCGTGCCGGGTGCGTCGTTCTTCGGTACGATTGGCGGCCACCCCATGAGGCTGTCTCCGGCGCCCGACTGAGCCCGAAGATCCTCATCTTGGTCCTGGTCTTCGTGAGTCTCCTGGGGGTCCTGGCCTTTGCGCTGAGTAGGGAGTTGACCACCACCACGCGGCCGATGGCAGCGCGACCGGCGCTTCGGCCGCCCCGGCCGGCTTTGAGCCCCGCCGAGGAGGCCTACATCAGGCTGGGGCCAATCCACGGAGTGTCGAGCGAAGCACGATGCGCATGAGCCTGGGGCAGATCTTCTGCAAGACCGAGGACCTGAGCCGGGCTGATCTCAAGATCAGGGTCGACAAGGCGCTGGTCAACTATCGTCGAGGCCGAGTCGGCGCCCGGGCGCTGGAGCCGCCTGCGTGCGCTGCGGCCGCCCACGAGGAGTACCTCGCAGCCGTGCGCCTTCGCAACCCAGCAGTCCGCCGTCGAAGTGCTCAAGATGTTCGACGATGGGCGCGATGACCATTTGCTCGCCGCCTACCCGTTGAGCCAAGAGGGGAGCGACAAGATCAGAGAGGTGGGCGGGAGATTCTGGCTGGGCGAGTTCCCGCCCAACTAGGTCCGGACGGAGCGGGAACGCGGGATGGTGAGCTGTTCCGCGCGTGTCGACACCGCATCGAGAAAGGAGGGGCCCAACGAGCAGGACGCGAGATGTCAGCGACGACATTGCACAGTTGGGGAGTCTCCGAGGAGGCAGAGCGATGATGCGGACATTCACACGGACGGCGGTAATGGTGGGACTGCTCGCGGCGGCGGGCGGCCTGGAGTGGCACAGGCATCCTCCAGGCCGATCCACGACCCCGCAGGTCATCCAGAGCGGCTTCGAGAGCACCGATGAGCTCCCGTGAAGGACGTGAACCGCGCCGAGAAGGCGCTCACGCTACTCGGCGTGGATCGTCGAGAGCAGCCGGTTCCTGAACGTGCCCCACCGCGCATTCCAGCCGGACGTGGGCGACCCGCCCTTCGTCGACTTGCCGGTGAACGTGGGGATCATCAAGGCGCCAGGACGGCGACATCACGCTGTACGACAGCGGCTGGAAGCAGCTCGCCTACATCTTCGACTGGAACACCTCGTGCTGCTGGTACGGCCTGCGCAACCAGATGCAGCGCCATCGGGCTGAACCCCGACGACGTCACCACGATCGTCCTCGGCCATGGCCACTGGGACCATGCCGGGCCAGCTCAGCGAGTTTCCCGAACGCGGTGCTCTACATCCAGAAGGAGGAGCTGAAGCAGATCGACTTCTTCCTCGACTACCCGGTCGACTTCAACGCCGGGCACATCCGCGCCGTCAACACCATCGATCCGCTCACCGGTGCAGCAGGTCGGGCCGCCCCAGCAGGCCTGCGCGCGGAGCCCGGTCTGCGGCTATCCGCCGCAGACGGTCCAGGAGATCCTCGGCAAGACCCTCAGCGGCAAGGCGAAGATCATCGACGGGCGAGCACGAGATCGCCCCGGGCTGGTCATCCACCCGGCGTTCCGTGGGCCACACCTACGGATCCCAGCTCCTGCAGGTGAACACCGCGCGCGGGCAGCTGGTGTTCGGCAGCGACACGTACTCGTCGTGGACGGGCATCCGGGACTGGCTCGTGGCGAACATCCAGCAGACGGACACGATCCAGCAGTTCCTCGCCTACGAGAAGTGCTATGTCCTGACGTCGAGGCAGAACAGCTTCAACAATTGCATCGCGGCCCACGAGCCGACCTCCTACACCGCGGCGTATCCCATCACGTCCAACTGGTGGAACATCCCCGGGGGCAACTGCTCGCGTGCCGCCGAGCTGATCCCTGGCGAACGGCGAGCGGACCCACGTGCCGAACCCAGCACCGGACGCCGCCGAGCCAGTGCGTCTCGACGATCCCGCCCCATCCGATCATCTCCATAGGGTAGGCGGACGCGACTCGGGCCTGAGCCCGGCGTCAAAGCCGGGTTCCAGGCCGGGTCTCGCACCTCGGAGTCGGTCCCTCCTGGCGCGGCTCGAATCCCGGCATCCACTCATGCACCCAGTTCCGAATCATTATCCTGTGAGAGCAGCCGGTGGGTTGATTCAGCTCGTGCCGGCCGCGAGCGCCGGCGAGCTATGCCGTGCCGTGCTGGTGGCACTGGGCATCGCGCTCTGGCCCCTCGACACATTCGCGCATGACCCGAGCGCGTGGGGCGGCCTCTTTCGCACGCGCGATGGCGGTGCCACGTGGTCCGCCGCAAACGCCGGCAGCTTCGTCAGTGGCGCGATCGCTCTCGCGGTGAGCCCCGTCGATCCCAATCACCTGCTCCTGGCCACCGACAGCGGCGTATCGCGGTCACGCAATGGCGGGCGCGACTGGGAGCTGGAGGCGCCCGACGTCCTGGTCGGTCCGGCCTTCGCGGCGGCGCACGACGCGGATGGACAGCGCGCGCTCGTCTCCATGGCTTTGGCCATCTTCGGGAACGATGGCGATGGCTGGCGCGCGATCCGGGTTCCTGCCGATGCCGCGCCTGCGCGCCGCTCGTGACCGGGCCCGCCCCGGGCGTGTCTACCTGGCGGGGTGGAGCGGCTTGTATCGCAGTGATGACTGGGGCGCCTCCTGGCAAAGCGTGAGCGATGGGCTTCCGGAGGGAGCCTGTCGAGGCCCTCGTGGTGGCTCCCGCTCCCGCCGAAGCCGTATTCGCCATCGCTGGAGGTCACGTGTGGGCCAGCTTCGACAGGGCCGGCCACTGGCAGCCGCGAAACGTGGGGCTTCCGTCGGACCCTGTCGAAGTCGCTCACGCTGGAGTACTCGGACCCGACGCGGGTCTGGGCCGTAGCCGCCGGTCAGCTCTTCCACAGTGCTGATCGAGGTGAGCGTTGGCAGCCCGTGGGCCGGCCGCTTCCCGAGCGGAACACGACTGTGCGCGGGCTCATCGTCTCAGGCTCCACGATCCTGGCGGCCACCGACCGAGGTGTGTACCGGAGCCCAGACGGCGGCAAGCGCTGGGAGTCCCCGGACGAGAATCTCCTCGGCGCACCTCGAGGCTGGATTCCTGATGCGCGACTCCACCAGCCCGTCGACAATTTACGCCGGTTTCGCGCTGACGGCCCCGGACGCGCTCCGGCGGCAGGCGGCCGAGGGTCGCAGCGCGCTCATGCGGCTCAGCATGAGCAATCTCGCCGGGGGCGCCGCGTTCCTCGCCCTGCTGATGCTCGGCGCGATCGTGGTCCTACGGCGCTTGGCGCGCTCCTCGTATCGGGCGACGCAGGCCGAGCCCCCGGCCCCGGCAGCCGGCAGACCGTCCAAATCCCGCGAGGTCGCGCGCTGAGCGCCGCCGCCGCTCGCCGCGCGTTCTCCGGCTGGCTCCGGAATCCGCGGCTCTGGCTGGTCGTCGCGGGAGGGGCTGTCGTCGCGCTGGCCGTGGTGGTGGCTGTAGCCGGCCGCATCGGGCCGTGGGCCAACTGGGGGTTCGTCGAGTTCAAGATGCTGAGCCGGACGGACATCCCCGTCGGAATTGCGGTGGCACGCGACGGGACCGCTGGTTCACCCTGAGGGCTCCGACGCCATCGGGATATTGCGTAATGGCACGATCCAGAAGATCGGCACGGGAGCGGACAGTCTCGAGCCGCTAGGCCTCGGCCGTCGATGCCGAGGGATACGTGTGGTACACGAACGCGCAAGGCCCGCGCGATCTCACGCGCCTCGCCCGACGGGGCGATCAAGTCCTTCCCTCTGTCGACGTCGATCGCCAGGCTCGGCCGCGCTGGCCGTTGCCCCCGATGGAGCGGTCTCGGTTCGCCGAGCCCACCGTGGTCAGCGTGACTCGCCTCACGGACGGGCGTTCACGCGGCACCCGGTCGGCCCGCCCTCACCGATGGGCTCTGTCCAACGTCGGTCCGTTCGGCGTTGCCGCGTCGACCCGCAGGGCACGGTGTGGGCCACCTGCAGAACGCCAACAGCCTCGTGCGCATCCGCGCTGGCGCCGAGATGACGGCGTTCGACGTGCCGACCCGCCGAAGCGGCTCGGTGACGTCGCCTCGACGGGCGCGGTGCCGTCTGGGTGCTGGAGGCCAGCGCGAACAAGGTCGCGCGGTTCATCGGGGGCCGCTTCGAAGAGTTCCCGGTTCCTACCCCCAGTCGCCGGGCTCACCGCGCTCGCCGTCGCCCCCGACGGGGCGGCGTGGTTCACGGAACTGCGCGCCCACAAGCTCGGTCGCGTGCGCGACGGCGTGATCACCGAGTTCACGCTGCCCCCGAGGCGACGCACGTCCGTTCGGCATCACGGTCGGACGCGAGCAACAACGTCTGGTACACGGACCTCAGCGGATGGCTTGGCCGGCTCGCTGCCGATCGCGCCCGCGGCCGGTAGGAGAGGAGGGCACGCCAACATAGGAGGACTCCACCCTCGGGTCGCCGGCCCGATTGAACGTGCCGTCGTTTGTCTTCATCGGCGCCGTGCTGCAATCGCTGTCCTCTCCTGCTGGTCGGGGTTTTCGCGTCGGCGGCGCGGTGCGGCGGTACGTGTTCGGCCATGCCACGGCAGAGTTCGTCGATGTGGTGTTCTTCGTCGTTCTCGAGGCGCTGTTCACGGCCACCTCCCCAAACGATCGTGCCGCGCCGCGATCTCACCACCCTCAGCGGCGCACCCGGGTGGCGTCCGTGCTGACGCTCATGCCGGTGGCCACCCTGCTCTCGATCTCCAGCGGGGTGGGAAGGCCGGGGTCGGGCGGCGCGCGCGCGTGGCGGGCGCGGTCCTGCATGACGACCCCCTCCAACGACGCGAGTTCGCGCTGCCCGGTATCCCATCGTCCACTCTGTGGCCGATGCGCGCCCCGTCGTGCTGCTCGTCATCGCGCCGGACGACACAACCCCTCCCCGCTGATTCATGGGTCCAGGTGGAGGGCGTGCTCCTCGAGTAGGGAACTACCGGGGCGGTCGGGCTGGATCACGATCACTGCCGACCGCATCCCACCCGCCGCCGAGCCGCAGGAGCCTGATCTTCGCGCCGGCTCTCTGACGGTCGCGCAAGGCGCGGACCACGCCCGTCCGGCGGTCAGCGCAGCGTGGTCACGGTCCGAATCGCGCTCGCCGTCAAGATCAGGCCCACGACCACGATGATCAGGGCGGCGCCGATCTGAACCCAGATGATCCAGCGGCTGCTCAACCAGGTCAGGACGAGCTGTCCGACACGCGCGGCAACTACCCCGACGACGACCAGGACCGATGCGAACCCCAGGCTGAACACCAGCACGGTCAGGAGGCCCAGGATGAGCTTGCCGCTGGCGATCGCCGCCAGCAGGATGGCGAGCGCGCCGGGATCGGCAGCAACCCACCGGCGATGCCCAGCCCGAGCAGAATGGTTAGGCTGGGGCGGGTCCGCGCGATGACGTCGAGATCGTGCGTGTGGTGCACGCCCCAGCCATGGCTGTGATACACGGGCCCATGTTCGCGCGAGTCGAGCGCGTGAGAGTGATCCGGCGCGTGCTCGTGGTGGGCGCTCGCCGTCGTGATGATGGTGGTGCTGATGGTCGTGGTCGAGGGATCGGGAGCATGCACATCAGTGGCAACGCCGTCCTCGTGACGCGCGCGAGGTGAGAGAAGACTTCCACTGGGCGCGGAGCATCCAGAGGCCGATGCCGACGACGAGCCCCGGTGCCGAGCGCGAGGTGCGCCTCCACGCGCCGAGGGACGAGCCACGCCGATCCGAGCGTGGCGAGCACGGCGCACCAGGGATGATCCCGCTGGTGTGCGACAGGGTGACAAAGATGCCGAGGACGAGGGCGTCGACGGGCCGGCCGCGTACGCCGACGATGTACGAGGCAGCGATCGTCTTTCCATGTCCGGGCGTGGCCGACGTGGACCGCCCCAGCCAGAAGCTCGACACCAGGTACAAAATGCCCTCTGTCATGCGCTCGCTCTCCCCGACTTCCGGCGATGGAAATATCTCCATCGCCGAGCGGTAATCCGCTCGTTCCTCGACCCACCTGGCTCCGAGGAGAAGCCTCGTCAGGTCGGGGCCGCTGTCCCCGTTAGCTCGACTCAGGCCTCGGCCCGCTTAGCGCGCCTCTGCCAGCGCAGATTCACGCTTCACGTCGGCGATCCGCTTGTCGCGCGGATCGGGGACCCGGGCGTCACGGGACGGCCGCGCGTCAGGTCGTCAGGTGGGAGAAGTATAGCTCCTCCCGCCGCAGCAACGCCCCGACCGCGTCCGGCGTCTTACAGGCGTCGGCCTCCGACGATCTTCCACTTGTACCCCACCGTGGACCGCTGGCGCGTCGCCTTCGCCACCACCCGGCGTCGCCAGCCCACTCGACCTCCGGAGTGAGTTCGCAGGTCAGGCTTGCTCCCGAACAGGACCAGCCACGATCACCAGGATGACAAGATAACGGCAGAGTTCAAATCGTGTTGGTGCCTGGCCTATTACTCGTGATATCGATTGGCTCCGCTAGATTGCTGGGGAAATCAGTCCTGTTCCCACATTCCCAGGTATGTCCCACATCCATTCCCGGCGAATTCTCAAAATCGACCCCTGCGGGTTAACGTCTACGGGCGCGGACCGACCTCGCTCGCGTCGAGAGGGGCAGAGTAGTGCCCGCGTGGCCGCTGCGCTGGGTCGGGTCGTTCCACCCGGACCCTACGCCCACGCCGGGAGGGCATGCTCGAGTTCGTCATGCATACTCCGCACAGTACGATTCTCACCCTGACCGTGAGATTCGATGGGCGTGAACACACTGGCATCCTCAGCTGGGACGCACCCCCGTCTGCGGCGGCTGTCGCGAAAATCCTCAAAGCGAACCTTGAGTCGGAATCGGAGTCCTCGGGAGCTCGACATCGTCGAATGATCCCGCGAGCCATTGCGTTTCGCGCCAACCATTTTTTCGCGCGCGATCTTCTCCAAGGGAGCTCGGCGCCGCGGTCGTCTTAGTGACGGGCGACGAGTCCTCGAGCGCCACCAAGGAAGGGCCGATCCACAAGCCCAGGAAACTCCCGACTACTCGGGTTTGATCCTCTCTGCGATGGGAAGCGCAGCATCCCCGTACCGCGGCACGCGACTCCTGATGGCGATCGCGACCATCGTCAGCGCGAGCAGCTCGGAGCAAACGAGGCCCCAGCGCAGCGCGCGACTTACCCACTCGCCCGTCCAGAGGGCGGGCGCGAGGGCGGCGGCGAGGGAGAGCACGATCATCATGAGGTAGGGCCGGGGTACGCCAAGGGTCCAGGTCGGGAACCACCAGACCTCGCCCTTGCGAAACCAGGGCCATGCCGAAATGGCGGTTGCATCCGAACCAGAGAACGTCCCAGGTCACGGCCAGCAAGAAGAACATGGCGAGCAGGTCCGCCTCGCGTTCCCAGGAGCCGCCGTAGAACTGGGGCACGTGGAGGAGGAGGAGGATGACGGTCATCAGCCAGACGTGATATCCCGTCACCGGCTTCCCGAGCCAGCGGCGGACGCCGGGGCTGTCCCAGCGCCAAGTCGGCAGCTTCGCCGCCCAGCCGTGAGGACCTTCAATCTGGATCTCGAGGTGCGCGAGGGCGAACGCGATGAGGAACAGGTACGCTCCGACCGCCAAGGTCATGACGCAGCTCCAATTTTGCCGTGAGGCCCTATCTTCTCTGTATCTCGTTTCCAGAGACGCTACCACCAGTACAGTATGCAGGGAGGTATTTCCTCTGTGGGAGGCTTCGCGACCTGTTCGAGCGGCCGTGCGCGGGCGGCGTGATCGCTGTCGCGGGACTGGTGGCGGCCAACCTGTACATCGTGGCCTTCGCGACCTCTGGGGACCGGTGATGTGGGTGCTGCTCGGGGAGATGTTCCCCAACCGGATGCGAGGGGCGGCGTTGGCGATCTCCGGCGCCACCAACTGGGTGACGAACTTTGCCGTCACGGTCAGCCTTCCCGCCGCTCTTGACCGTAGTCGGTCTCGCTGGCGCGTACGCGCTCTACGCCGTGGCAGGCGGCGGCCTCCCTGCCTTCATTAGTGGGCCGCGGTGCGCGAAACGAGAGGCAAGAGCCTCGAACAGATGTGAGTGATGGACTCGATAGCAGATCTCCTTCTCCTGTACGGAGTGGTCGTGCTCTTCGGTTGGGCGTTCGCGGTCCAGGCGGGGCTGCCCGCGCCCGCGATCCCCATGCTGGTGGGCGCGGGTGCCCTCGCCGGTGGCGGCCGGATGAACCTCGCGCTGGCCATTGCCGCCGCGATGGCCGCCACCCTCTGCGCCGACGCGCTCTGGTATGCCCTGGGGCGGTCACTGGGAAACCGCGCGCTCGGGATCGTGTGCCGCTTCTCCCTGGATCCCGATTCGCTCATCCGGGACGCCAAGGAGCGTTTCCTCCTGCATCGCGTCCGGTATCTGATCCTGGCCAAGTTCCTTCCGGGACTGAACCCGCTGGCCAGCGGACTTGCGGGATGGTCGGCATCCGCCTGAGCGATTTCTCCTCTACGCGGCGACCGGCGCGTTCCTCTGGGCAGGAATGTGGATCACCCTCGGCTACCTCTGCGTAGATCTCATCAGCTGGCTGCTCGCGCAGGCCACCCGGGCCGGAATGCCCGTAGTGGCCGTCCTCGTAGCCGCGCTGATTGCCTACGTCGTGCTCAAGTACGTACGACGCCAACGTTTCCTCCGTCATCTACAGGCCGCTCGCATCAGCCCGGCGGAGCTCAAGCGTCGGATGGACGCGGGCGAACCCCTCGTGATCGTTGACTTGAGAACAGCCCTGGACGTCGAGACGGCGCCGTACCGGATCCCTGGAGCGCGCCTGATCGATCCGGAAGTGCTGCGGCATCCCACCCATACCATCCCGCGCCAGAGCGAAGTGGTCTTCTACTGCGCGGAGCCCAGCGAAGCAACCAGCGCTCAGGTCGCTCTTCGCGCGGCGGCCCTCGGCTTCCACGATGTCCACCCGCTGAGCGGAGGGCTCGAGGCCTGGCGCGAGGCCGGCTTCCCCGTGGAGCCCGTCGACCCTGCTTCATCCGCTATCGGGAGTCGAGGCCCCTCGGCCTAGCGGAATCGGGGAGATGCTCAGGGCGCGGCGGACGCCGCCGGAGAGTGCTAGTGTTGCTGTCCTCTTGAGGAGCGAGGCGAAGGTGTGGCACGTCACTTCCTTCACGCGAGGAGGACGCAATGACGAACGAGCCAAAATCCGACCAGACTGTGCACCGGTCACGGGCACGAGTGGCCACGGCTGCAATTGCGGCCGGTCTCACCGTTGTCCTCGTCCTGGTGTCGCGTGTGGATCGCCGGCGGCACCGTGGGTACCCGCGCTGCCGCCCGACTTCCCCGTCATCATCGACGTCTCACTCGGCGTACCTGTCATCTGGTTTCGGCGCCGCCGGGCCCGTCCAGCGGACACCGGTCATTTTCCTCCATGGCAACAATGACACTCCGTTCCCGACCGCGTGCAACCCGTTCGGCAGCATCCACAACTTCGCGCAGTTTTTCGCCGATCACGGCTACTCGCCGAGCGAGCTGTGGGGCCTTGGCTACCAGGGCGATCAGTGCGATCTGATCACGAGTCCGACGAACCGGTCAGGGCTCGCGCACTCGACACTCGCCAACGTCCCTGATCTACGGTCCTTTGTAGAAGCGGTGCTCAAGTACACGGGGTGCGACAGGTCGACATCGTCGCCCATAGCCTCGGGGTCACGCTCACGCGCGAATGGCTGCGCCAGGACCAAGCGTACCACCTCGTTCGCCGGTTCGTGGCCGTCGACGGCCCGAATCACGGGATCATCAACTGCTCACCGTCGCCGTTGAACTACTACCAGCTCACCGCGTTCGGAGGGTTCACTCCTGACAGCGCTGTCTGTCAGGAGTACGGCTCGCCCGACACGCCCCTGCTCAGCCAGCTCAACCGCGGTAGCGAGACGCATGGGTCCACTCGCATCCTCGTGATCCGCAACGCGGACACGAGCTTCGTTTACTTCGCGCTGCAGGACGGAGCGTTCCCCGGTGCCGGCCGAAGACAGAATCGGCCGCCCGCACGACTTCTCCCAGAGCGCGACCCTCCAGCGCGCCCAGCAGGCGGATCTGATCGGCCAGGGTAAGTATGATGGGATCCTGGGCACAGCTCATCTCGGCATCTTGAACTCACCTGAGACCTGGGGATCGCGTTCGACTTCATCACGGATCCCTCACCGCGGCGCTAGCCGGATCGATGTCCGCGATCTCGAGAGTGACCTTGAAGATGGTCGCGTTCTGGGCCGTGTCTGCGGCTACTCCGCCCACAGCTCGATCGGCGTGTCGCGCCCCGCAGCACGGTGGGCCCTCGCGAGGTCAGCCCGAGCAGGAGCGCGGGATCGGCGGCCTCGCGCTCGACGGCGGCCACCAGCGCCCCACTGGCCACGATGCGGACCCCTAGCTCCCGCGTGAGGGACTGGAGCCGGCTGGTGACGTTGGTGGTGTCGCCCACCGTCGCGAAGGCCATGCTGCGGCGGCTGCCGATGTCACCGGCCACCACCGGGCCGTAGTGCAGGCCCAGCCCTATCTGCAGGGGTCGTAGCCCAGCCGCCTCCCGCTCGAGGTTCCAGGCGGTGAGGGCCGCCAGCATGCCCCGGGCGCAGGCCAGGGCGTCGGTGGCGTCCCGGCGGCCGGTGTCGGGGACGCCGAACGTGGCCAGCAGCGCGTCGCCGATGAATTTCTCCAGGCAGCCACCGTGGCGGAACACTTCCTCTTCCATGCGGCCGTGGAAGTCCCGCAACAGCGCCATGACCTCCTCCGGCGTCATCTCCTCGGCCATGGTGGTGAAGCCCACCAGGTCGGCGAAGAGCACGCCGACCGCCTGCCGGCGCACGCGGCCCAGCGGCTCGTCTCGCTCGGCCAGCGTGTCCACCACCTTGGGCGAGAAGTAACGGGCGAGGTTCCCGCGGGCGCGCTCCGCCGTCGGCCCGCTCGGCCACCAGCGTGCGCGAGCGCCGGACCAGAAGGGCGAGGCCCGCGCTCACCAGCAGGAACACGATGATCTCGTTCTCGTACTTGAGGACCGAGACGAAGTTCGGATCGAAGTAGACGGCGGGCGTCCCGATGCGGCTGGCCCCGGCGGGCGCGGTCGGTGATGGTCTCGGGCCGGGTCACGATCCAGAGAAAGCCGGCTGTCCAGGCGCCGACCCCGCACAGACCGGTCCACAGGAGCAGCCGGGGCCGGAACGAGAACGCGGCCTGCATGAGCATGACGAAGAAGTACATGAACGTGGCGTAGCGCAGCGGTATCGCCGGCGGCACGGGCGGGGCGAGGTAGGGGTTCGGCAGCAGGAGGACCGCAGCCAGCGCCAGCGAGTCCACGAGGATCAGCAGGTAGGCGGCCAGCCGCAGCGCCCGGACCCAGGTAGTAGAGCCAGAGCTGCGCGAGCCCGGTCACGAGGAAGAAGGCCGCGGAGCCGAGCACCCAGGCGTAGGCCAGGCCCGCTCGGGGCTCGCCACCGCGAGCCACCCCAGGATGAACACCACCGCCGCCGAGCGCGCGGCGGCCGCCACCATCAGGCCCCGCCGCTCCTCACGGGCGAAGGCAGCGTCCAGCCGCTCCTGCGCCCCGGGGTCGCGCTTCAACCGGCTAGGTCCCGGCCGGCGCTGTCATGGGCCCCGGCAGGCCGGCCATCTGCTCGGCGCGCGCGAACTTCGAATTTTCTCGCGCTCCACGTGCACGGTCACGGCTCGCCGGCCTGCCGATTGCGCTCTTCTCGACCGGCATCGCATCCTCCTTGTGGTCGTGCCGAACCGCGCCCGCGAGTGTAGCAGGAGGTGGCGGGAGCGGGAAGGCTGTCGGAGGTCGGCTCCCAGCCTATCGTGACGGCTTGGCCAGTGGAGATCTTGAAGCATCTGGAGCTGACTGTACCGCGACAGCATCACCACCCCGAGCACGATGAGCACAGCGCCTACCGCCACGCGCCAGGTGAGCTTCTCCGCGTGGCTCGGGAAGAGATAGGCGAGGAGGAGCACGAAGAGAGGCGACGTCCCTGCCAGCGGCGTGACGATGCTCACGTCGCCGAAGCCGAGCGACGCCAGCACGAGGAAGACGCCGGCGTTCTCCGCGATGCCCCCGCGATGAAGTAGCGGAGGCTCCGCCGGTCGCAGCGCAGGGAGCCATGATTGCCCGTGGCCACCACGAAGGCGGTGGAGGCGATGAGGGCGGCCGTGATGTTGACGGCGGAGTCGAAGAGCGGCCCCGCGTGGCCGAGGCCGAGCTTGCGCACCACGGCCACCGTGCCGAAGCACGAGGCGGCGAGGAGCGGATAGCCGAGATCCCGCACCCGGAACCCCGCGTACCTCCCGCTGAGCGAGAGCAGGATGGTGCCGATCACGATGACCAGGGTCCCCGCCACGATGGGGAGGGTCACCCGCTCGCCGAGGAGGAGGATGGCCAGCCCGCTCGAGATGAGGGGCGCCAGGTTGTTGACGGCGGAGGCGACCGACGCGCCCACCTTGTGGATGGCGACGACGCGGAAGAGGCGCCCGCCCGCGGTGCCCACCACTCCCGAGAACACGAAGTACGGCACGGCCGCCCAGTTGTAGTCGGCGAAGGGGACGAGCAAGAGCACGAGGGACCAGAGGCCGATCACCCCCACCACGATGTTGATCCAGAACCCGGCGTAGAAGTTGGACCGGTGGAGGCCGCGCTGGATGAAGATGGTGGCCACCGCCGAGCAGAGCGCGCTCGACAGCGCCATCACCTGCGGGTTCTGCAGCAATGCGGGCTCAGCCCACCTCGGCGCGGATGCGGTCGTGGAGCCGGGCCAGCTGGTCGGCGATGGCATCGACGGAGCGCGCCCCCGCCCGGAAGATCGCCGTCGCGTTGAGGGTGACCCAGCCGAAGCCCATGGCCTTCAGCGCGGCCACGCGGGCCAGCACCATGTCGTGGTTGGCGTAGAAGCCCTTGCCCGCGGCGTCCCGGGGCGGGGGCGCCACCATGCTCTGCAGGCCGATGGCGGCGGGATCGCGGCCGGCCTCCTCGGCGTGGCGTCGAATAGACCCGATGGCGCTTCGCGCGCCCGCTTCGTCCTCGACGCGGCTGGCCAGCCAGCCGTCTCCGAGCTTGCCCACGCGACGATAGGCCGGCTCCGAATTCCCGCCGACCCAGATGGGCAAGCGCGCGCCCTGGGGCGGCTTCGGCTCCATGCTCATGGCCACGGTCGGGTAGTGCGCGCTCTCGAAGCTCACCTCGGCATCGCCCCAGTAGGCGCGGAGGAGCCGGATCGCCTCGTCCATGCGCGCCCCGCGTGTGGAAATCTTCGCCGAGGGCCTCGTACTCCGATTCCCGCCAGCCCACGCCCACGCCGAGACGCACCCGTCCCCCGGACAGCGTGTCGAGGGTGCTCACCTGCTTGGCCACGAGCGCGGGCTGGCGCTGCGGCAGCACGAGCACCTCGGTGCCGAGGGTGACGCGGGTAGTGACGGCGGCCAGGTAGGCCAGCGCCATGAAGGCTTCCAGGATGGGCATGCCCGGGTTGTACGGGCCCTTGGGCCGCCCTTCGATGGGTATGCCCATGATCACGTGATCGAAGATGTCGATGTGGTCGTAGCCGATTCGCTCGATGGCGCGGGCAAGGCGCATCACCGCCTCCGGCCCTTCCCGGTACGACACGCTGGGAAACTCGACGGCCAGCTTCATGTTCCTCTCCTCGCTCATTCCAGGGCACGGTCGACGTTGATCAGCCGCGAACGGTGAAGCTTAGTCCGGCGGGCAGGCCGAATCAAGGACGGCTATAGTACGATCGCGGAAAGGGGAGGCCATCCCATGCAGACAGAGGAGCTGGAAAGCTTGGCGCGGAATCCCCGGCGTGGCGGCGCGGTGGCGCTCGGCGCGCTCGCCGTGGGAGCGTTTGCCCTGGGCGCCCTCGCCATCGGCGCCCTCAAGATCGGACGCCTCACCGTACACCGGCTGCGCGTGGGCCGTTCACATATGCGCACGCTCGGAATCGACGATCTCGAGGTGGGCACGTTCCGGGTTCACAACCTCGAGGTGCCCCGGCCAGAGGAGAAGGCCGCGGAGTCTCAGTAACCTAGAAGCGGCCGGACGACCTCTGGCGCGCCGCCCCAGGCCGCGCTGCTCTCACAACCGCAACCAGCCCACAGGCGAGCAGGACGAATGCTGGAGATCATCGATGAAGACGCGGAGGGGGCTCCTGAGGGTCGCAGAATCGGCGTAGAGTCACGTGTCGCTTTGCCGACGCATATCCCTGCCCACGAGGTGACACCGTGACGGAGTGGATTCGCCCGCGAGGACATGACGTCGCCGTGCTGTTCAGCCGGCGAAGCCGGGATGCGTACGCGGCGGAGGCGGCGGCCCGCGGCGAGACGTATACGTTCACCGACGCGTGGGGACGGCCGCGCACCTGGCTCAAGGGCGACCATGCCTATCTCGCGCCGAGCGGGGCGAGCGTGCTCCTGGCCCGGTGCAATCTCAAGCACGACGTTGTCGAGGAAGCGGACCTCACCGACGCGTGGCTCGCCGACTGCCGTGCCCTGCTCATTCCGAACGCCGCGCACCTCTCGAGCGAGACCATCGGGCGCATCGAGCGCTGGCTGCCCGGCCCCGGTCGCCATCTCATCGTCACGGGAAGACCAATCTCCCGCCCCGTCTGCTCGGCCTCGTTTCTTCCACGCCGACGGCGGTGACCGGCTACACGGGCTGGCGCTGGCGGCCGGACTCACCCTTCGCCGGTCACGCGTGGGAGAAGCTCTACGTGAGCGGCTATGCCGGGCACGCGGCCCAGAAAGTCGAAGCGGCGGCGGGCAGCCGCGTGCTCGCCGACCTCGTCGAGCTCACCGGTGATCTGACGGATGCCACCACGGCCACCGCCACCGACCTGGGTCCGGCCATTGTCCTCACCGACCGCACGGCGTACGTCGCCAACCAGGTGCTCGAGCTGGTAGGCGGGATGCTCCAGGCTCATCTGAACGTGGAAGCGGTCCGCCACTGGGCGAACCCGACGCACTGGGGCGATACGCTCCTCTTCTTCCTCCGGAGAATCCTCCGCGAGGTCGGACTCGAGAGCTTGTGGCAGACCCGGCTCCGGTCCTTCGGCGCCTACGACGGCGTGCTCTCGTTTCGTCACGACGTGCACGGCATGCTCGACTTCACCTTCCTCGACTATCAGATCGAGAATCTCATTCCCGCCAGCTACGACATCGAGGATCCCGCCTTCTCGACCAACATCAGCGAGGCGATGGCCCAGGAATGGGTCACCCGCACCACTCGCCACAGCTTCATCGAGCCCGCGCTCCACAACGACAGCTCCATCGGCGATCCGCCCACGGCCATCCGTGGCCCCGGCCTCTACGAGCACGTGCGCAATGCCGCGCGGAACCTCGGCTTCCCTGTCGATACGTGCGGACGGCACGCGGGCGGGCACATGCATCCCGAGACCATCGACGCCATGGACTATCTCTACGCCCATGACCCGCGCATCCTCGGCCTGTGCACGTTCTGCTACTACCACATGATCGAGTACGGGGTGCGGAACCCCACGGTGATGGTGGGCGGGCAGATCGGCGGCCGGCCGCTCACCTACGTCACCGACGTGCGACGCACCATCGCCACCCCGGGCATCTGGTTCCCCTTCCATCCCGTGGTGACCACGGACGCGGAATGGCGCCCGCTGCGCGGCTGGGATCGCACCCACGAGTACGACGCGGCCTACGAGCTGGTGGAGACCATCTTCGGCGGCCACAGCGCCCGCGCGGCGGGCGTGGACGATCACCTCGAGAATGGCGTCTACAGCTTCCAGTACCATCCGGAGCTCGCGCGGGATCCCTCCCTGAACAACGGCCTCGGCACCCTCGACTACGTCCGCTATGCCATCAACCTGGCCGAGCGGAGCAATTTCTGGATCGCCACCCAGCGCGATCTCTACCAGCGCATGGCCGACTACGAGGCGCTCGTCTTCCAGGTGCGCGAGGGCGGACGCGAGGTGACGGTGACCAACCCGACTACCAAGCGCATCGCGGGCATGGTGCTCGAGCAGCGGCTTCCCTTCGCCAGCGTGTGGGACGGCGCCGAGGAGCTCGTGCACGTGGTCAAGGGCGTCTTCGTCACCGTGCCTCCCCTCGAGCCGAACGCGCGCGTGACCCTACGCTTCAAGCCGGAGACGGCGGAGGCGCCCCTCTCCGGCAGCCGAGCAACAAGGGCCTGACCGTGCTGGACGCCCGCCACGATCCTCGGAGTGGTGAGACGCGCATCGTGGTCAGCGTGTGCCGGCCGCAGCCCCTGAGCGTCGAGGGCGTGGATCCCGCGGGCGTCTACGGCGTGCGGGTGGACGACGAGCAGGAGCGCGAGGTGATCCCCGGGTGGTGCGCACCATCCAGGCCCTGCTGAGCAAGCAGTCGGCCACCGCGGTGGCCCCCGGTCTGCGCGCCCAGACGCCCGGCACGGTGCGATTCCTCGACCTCTCGATCGTGGGCGACGAGGACAGCTTCGTGGAGCGGACCATCCGCATCCGCCGCCTCGCTTCCGCCGAGGCGGAGGCGGCGAGGGCGCGGATTCGCGCGGCGATTCCCCACGCACGGGGCGGGTGACCTAGCGCGTTCCTCAGGGAAGGAGAAGGGGCTCGCCGCCGAGATAGGCGACCTTGATGCGCGGATCGGCGATCACCTGGGCGGCCGGCCCCGTCATGAACACGCGCCCCAGCTCCATGACGATGCCCGTGTCGGATATCTGCAGGGCGCCGTGGGCATTCTGCTCGACCACCAGCACGGTGAGACCGCGGCCGCGCAATCCGGCGATGGTGGCGAAGATCTGATCCTGATTGGCGGGGAGAGGCCGAGCGACGGCTCGTCGAGGAGGAGGAGCTTCGGCCCCGCCTCCAGCACCATGGCGGTTTCGAGGATCTGCTGCTCGCCTCCGCTGAGATTGCCCGCGAGCACGGAGAGCTTGGCGGCGAGGAGAGGAAACCGCGCGAGCGCCTGATCGACCGCTGCGGCCACCGCGGAGCCGCGCAGCGTGAAGGCACCCAGCTCGAGGTTCTCCCGCACCGTCATGAGGGGAAAATTACAGCGGCCCTGCGGCACGAAGCCGATACCGAGCTTCAATCGCTCACGGGGCGGCAGGTGCTCGATGGGCCGGCCGAAGAAGCGGACACTGCCGCCGAAATGCCGGTTCAGGCCGTAGAGGGCACGCAAGAGGGTAGACTTCCCCGCGCCGTTCGGACCGATCACCGTGGTCACCGTGCCCTCGGCGATGACCGCGGAAAAGTCCACGACCACCGGCTCGTCGGTATAGCCCACGGAGAGGCTTTCGATTTCGAGGATGGGGTCAGCTGGCATGGCTCATAGTGACGCGCTGCGCCCCCTCACCCTGCCCTCTCCCCCTCGGGGAGAGGGAGCTGCCATGGCGCTGCTCGAGCTCGGCGGCGCGGCGCTGGCCCAGATAGGCGGCGAGCACGTGAGGGTCGCTGCGAATGAGGTGGGGCGGGCCGTCGGCGATCTTCTCTCCCGCCTCCAGCACGATCACGCGGCGACAGAGCGACATGATGAAATCCACGTTGTGCTCCACGATGACGAAGGTCACGCCCTCGGCATTGAGCTGGTGGATCACCGTCTCGATGCGCCGGATCATGGTGGGGTTGACGCCGGCCACCGGCTCGTCGAGCACGACCAGCTTCGGCCGCGCCATCATGGCGGCGGCGATGGCGAGGAGCTTGCGCTGCCCGTAGGAGAGGATGGCCGCCGGCGCTTGCGCATACTGACGAGTCCGACGGTGGCGAGCAGGTCGCGGCCGCGCGCTTCCGACGCCTTCTCCGCCGCGCGCAGGCGCGGGCCACGGGAGAGCGACGGCAGCCATCCCACTCCGTCGCGCTCCTGCGCCGCCACGCGCAGATTGTCGAGCAGGGTCAGCTCGTCGTAGGCGCGCACGGTCTGGAAGGTGCGGGTGAGGCCGGCGCGGGCGATCCGATGGGCGGGCAGGCCGGTCAGCACGCGCCCGTCGAGGCGCCACTGTCCGCCGTCGGCGGGCTGAAAGCCGCTGAGGCAATCGACGATGGTGCTCTTCCCCGAGCCGTTCGGGCCGATCAGCCCCACCACCGTGCCCGCCTCGACCTCGAAGGCCACCTCGTCCACCGCGGTCAGTCCAAGGTAGCGCTTGGTGAGCCCCGTCACCTCGAGGAGGGGCGTCATGGGGTAGCCGGGTGCGGCCGTCGCCACCGTCGAAGGCCACGTCGCCGGAGCCAGCCGCCTACCCCGCCGGGGAAGACGAGCATGGCCGCGATGAGCACGGCGCCGTAGAGCACCATGCGCAGGTCCGTGGTGAAGCGCAGGAGATCGGGGAGGGCGGCGAGCACCGCACTTGCCCCGAGCACGCCCCAGAAGCTGCCCGGCCTGCCGATGATCACCATGATCAGCATGGTCTCGGTGTAGTAGAAGTCGAAGATCGACGGATCGACGATGGTGAGATAGAAGACGAAGAGCCCGCCCACCACGCCCGCGAGAAACGCGGAGAGGGCGAGGGCGAGGAGCTTGTAGCTCAATGGACTGATGCCCTGCGACTGGGCGAGCGCCTCGTTCAGCTTGATGGCCCGCATGGCCCGCCCGAGCCGCGAGCGTGACGACCAGATAGATCACCGCCTGCGCGATCACCGCGAAGCCCATCAGGAGGTAGTAGAAGTCGGCGGGGCGAGAGAGGCGCCAGGACCATCCCGGAAGATGCAGGACGGGAACGGGCAGGCCGGGAATGCCCATGGCGCCGCGGGTCAGCGACACCCAGTCGCGCGGCCACGATCATGCACAGGAAGGCGAAGCTCAGGCTGACGATGGCGAAGGCGTGGCGCGAGAGCCGGAGCGACGAGTACCCGATGACGAGACCGACGAGGGCGGCGAGCACGCCCCCGCACGCCGCGCCAGCCTCCAGGGGCCAGCCTCGCTCCGTCACGAGGAGGGCCGCGGTGTAGCCGCCGATGCCGAAGAAGCCGACCTGGGCGAAGGAGAGCAGCCCCGTGTAGCCATAGACCAGATTGAGCCCGCCCGACAGCACGCTGAACATGGCGAAGCTGACGCCGAGGGCCAGCACGTACTCGTTGCCCGTCATCCGGGGAACCGCGAAGAGTCCGGCCACCCCGAGCAGCGGGAGGAGGGCCCGGAGCCAGCCCGGCATCATACGCGAACGCCGCGTCCGAAGAGACCCTGCGGCCGCAACAGCAGCATGGCGATCATGGAGCCGAACACCAGCGCGTCGACCATGACGAGGGGAAGAAAGCCCCCGACCACGCTCTCCACCATGCCCAGGGCCACCGCCGCCACCGCCGCTCCCGCGATGTTGCCCAGTCCGCCGATGATGATGATGGCGAAGGCCTTGAACACGAAGCTGAAGCCCATCAAGGGATGCACGGCGTAGACGGGCGCGAGGGCGGCCCCGGCCAGTCCGGACAGCCCGATGCCGATGGCCACGGCCAGCCGCGACACCGCGCGGGGGTCGATGCCCACCATCAAGGCGGCGTCGCGATTCTGGGCGACTCCCCGCATGGCCCGCCCGATGCGCGTGCCGTAGAGAATCAGGTAGAGGGCACCGAAGGCGAGGAGGCCCAGGGCCAGCGCGAACGCCCGCATGAGGGAGACGCGCACGTCGCCCACCACGAGGTTGACGTAGCTCTGGGAGGTCTGGACCATCCGGGGCGTGGTGGTGAAGAGAAACACCGCGCCGTTCTGGAGCACCATGGAGAGGCCGAGGGTGAGGAGAATGCTCCGCTCGAAGCCGCCCCCTCGAGCGAGGCAAGGAGCGCCTCGTAGAGGACATAGCCCAGACACACCGCGACCGCCGTCACCACCACCACGGTGGCCCAGTAGCCCAGACCCATGTTCATGGTCAGGAAATAGGCGAGCATGGCGCCCAGCATGTAGAACTCGCCGTGGGCGAAGTTGACGATCTCGAGGACACCGAAGATCAGCGAGAGCCCCATGGCGACCAGCGCGTAGATGACGCCGATCACGACCCCGTTCAGCAGGAGCTGGAGGTAGAAGCCTGCGTCCACTACCTTTACGTCTTGCTCATGCCCAGAACCACCACCTTGCCGCCCTTGATGGTGAGAATGATCGCGTTGTTGTGGGCGAGATTGTGGTCGTCGAAGTCGATGACCGTGCCGAGCATGGACGGCATCTTGGTGGTGGCGAGCGCGTCGCGAATGGCCGCGGGATCGGCCTTGCCCGCGCGCCGGATGGCGTCGATGAGCACCTTCATCGCCTCGTAGGACTCGAAGCTCACGAGGATGGGCGGTACGTTGTGAAGCTTCCGGAAGGCCTCCACGAAGGCCTTGTTGCCCGGGGTGTCCACCGAGGGGTCATAGGGCTGCACGGAGGTGGTGCCGTCGAGGAAGCCGCTCTCCATGATCTCCTTCGGCACCTGATCCACGAGGACGCGGCCGGTGAGAGGCACCCCGCCGCCCAGGCCGTACCACTGCCGGATCGCGTTCTGGAAGTCGGCGTCGACGGCGTAGAGGGCAAGCAGGCCGGGCTTCCTCGCCTTGATCTTGGTGAGCACGGGAGTGAAGTCCGCGTTGCCCTTCTGGAAGAAGTCCACCGCGGCCAGCTTGAGATTGCGCTTCTTGAGCGCGTTCTCGAGCCCGGTGGATCCCGCGCGCCCGAAGTCGCTGTCCTCGCCGAGAAACGCGATGTTGCCGGCCTTGCCTTCCTTGTCGAGCCAGCCCACGAGCGCGTCGAGCATGCTCGCGTCGGTGGGGTTGACCTTGAACGTCCACTTGTTCCCGCCCACTCCCGACCGCTCGGCGATGGAGGTGGCCGAGGCATTGGCCACCACGAAGGGGATGCCCGCGCGCTCCACCAGCGGCATGATGGCGAGGGCGGCCGAGCTGCACAGCCCGTCGAAGATGGCCACGTACTTCTTCTCCGCGAGCATCTGGGTCACGCTCTTCACCGCTTCCGCGGGATTGCAGCGATTGTCCTGAAGTCGATCTCGACCTTGCGCCCGAGCACCCCGCCCTTGGCATTGGCCTCGGCCGCCGCCAGCTCGGCGCCCCACCGCGAATGCTGGCCGAACATGGAGACGCCCCCGTGAGGGGATGGACGCGCCGATGAGGATCGGCCCTTCCTGGGACTGCGCGAATCCCGAATAGGCGAGGGCGGCGAGCGCGGCCACCGCGACGACCAGACGCATCCTGCGCATGTCGATTCTCCCTTGATCACGGTGCCCTGCGTGTCGACGCGAACGACGAGGCCGAGTGGAGTCTACAGCAGAGCCCGGAACGGGCAAAGGGGATCCGCTTGACGCCATGCCCGCGGCGGGGCAGGATTCCCCCTGGCAGCGGCGGCGGAGCCCCGTTTCCCCAAGGCTGGACTGTCGAGGAGAGCGACCATGGCATTGGCCGGACATCAGATCCGTCACGACAAGTCCTATACCCTGCTCACCGACGCGATCCTCGCGCGTGACCAGGCACGCACCGCGGATCTCTTCTATCGGATGGTCAAGCACGACGGCCGCTCGGTGGGGAGGCGCTGGGGGTGGTGACGGCGGCCGAGGCGCCCTTCGTGCAGGTGCCCAGTCACATCAACTTCCGCGACGGCCACATCACCCTCGTCAACAACGACCACACCATCCTGGGGCTCCGCACCTCCGTGAACCTCGCTCCCTTCGTGCCGGAGGCGTACCGGCTTCTCCCCTTCTCCAGAGCGTGTGGTACATCCCGGCCGGCCTCGACATCTGGAACCAGCTCCTGGGAAGGTATCCCGGCCGCTACGCCACCATGAAGGGCATGCAGGTGCCGCCGCCCGCCTACGGACCCGCGGTGTGGAATCAGGAGCAGGAGCCCATCACGCCGGAGGGAACGGCCGAGGAGAAGCTGCACGAGCACCTGGTGGCCACGGTGAGTGGCGACGCGCGGCGATCCTACGGGCTCTTCCTCGGCCTCGCCGCCGACCCGAGCATGCGCCCGCTCCTCCGCGACCAGCTCCTCTTCCTCGGCCTCATCGACCTCCAGGACACCATCATCGGGCGCAAGGCGCGCAACACCGGCCACAAGGCCCTGCGTGCCCGCGCGGTGGCGGATCTCGCCGACGTCATCGGCTGGGAGCACGCCACCGGCGTGTACTACATGGGCGTGCCCGACATGGCCATCGGCCCCTCTACTACTCGCTGTACGACGCGGCCTGCGTCACCATGACCAACGACTTTCCCGACTCGGGGAAGCAGCTCAAGGACACGAACGTCGCCCCCTCACGCCCGCCGAGGTCGACGAGATGGTGCGCCTGCTCTTCGAAGCGAGCGGGGAGACGGTGTGGAACCAGATCACCGCGCACCTGAAGAACGGGAAGTCGATCCGGAGCCTCGGCGACGCCATCCAGATCGGCGCGGCCGAGCTCATCCTCCGCACCACGGTGGCGAGGCAGTTCACCGACGGCCAGCATCCCTTCGACTACTGCAACACCGCCAACTACTGGCTGCGGCGGACGGAGAGCCCCTACCAGCCGCGCCTCCTCTATCTCATGGCCAACTTCGTCAACGACTCCGCGCGCTCCAACAAGCTCTTCCGCTCGGCGATGGACGAGGAGCGGGCGGGCTTCGACGGCGCGGGGCGCTCACCCGGAGGCCCTGCTCACCGAGCTCGACGAGGCGATCATGGCCCTCGACGCCCCGCGCACCACGGCCGTCGCCGCCGCCTATCTCGACTCGGGAGCCGATCGCCGCGCCTACATGAGCACGGTGGCCCTCGCCGCGTGCAAGTTCCAGGACGATCCCCACAATCAGAAGATCTGCCACTCCGCCTTCGAGGAGTACGCGCACAACTCGACCCATCTCCGGGACCGGCTCCTCCTCGCCGCGGCCCGGCTCCTCGCGGGCTGGACGAAGATGCCGGGGAGCGTGAGTGCTACGCCCGCTTCACGCGGGAGTGGATGAACTAGCGCCGCGGGCGGCTTCCTAGAACACGAGCGCGACTTCACGACCTTCGCGAAGCGAGCGCTCCGCGGCGAGGCAGACCGCGATACGCTTTCTCGCTTCCTCCCCGGACACGAGCGCCTCCCGCCTCGCGAAGGCCGTGACGACCTGACGGGCCTGCTCCTCCAGCTCCACCAGCTCGCCCGAAGCGCGGACGGGAACCGTCTCGGCCTCCCGCCGTCCCCGCCCGGCCACGCGCAGCTCGAAGCTCGGATGGAGGGTGCGGTCGAGGGCGCCCGACCACCACGAGCGGATCGCGCCCTCGCTGCCTACCACGTGGAGGAGCTGGTGGTACTCGAAGCCGGCCAGGGTCTCGGTGATCACCGCGTGGGCCTGCCCCGGGAAGCGCAGGATGACCGTGAGGTCATTCGACATGCCGGCCTCGCCCGCGCGCGGGACGCCGAGGGCCTGCACGGAGAGCGGATCGCCGAGGGACCTCGAAATACCACATGGTGAAGTCGAAGAAATGCACAGGCTCCTCGAGGATCCACGAGCCGACGCGCGCCGCGTCGTAGCGCCAGCCTCCCGATCCGGGCCGGAACGGGAAGCGAAAGAGGGAGAAGGCGAGATAGCTCGGGGTGCCGATCTCCCCCGCGTCGATCAACGCCTTGACCTTGCCGTACTGGGCGGAGAGACGGAGCTCGTGGCCGATGGTCAGGATCCGGCCGCCCGCGCGGGCCGCCGCGAGGAGCCGGTGGCAATCCTCGAGGGTAGTGGCCATGGGCTTCTCGAGGAGGACGTCCTTGCCCGCGGCGAGCGCGGCCACCCCGACCTCCGCGTGCAGGTGATTCGGCACCGACACCACGACGGCGTCGAGGTCGGCACGCTCCAGGAGACGCGCGTATCCGATGTCCACCGGCACGCTCGCGAAGTCACGACGAGCCGCCGCCGCCGTGGCCTCGCTCGCACAGGCAATGGCCGCGAGCTCGGCGCCGGGCGCCTTGGCGATGGCCGCGGCGTGGTGTCGCCCCCACAGACCGTACCCGATCAGGCCGAAGCGCATGGTCATCTCCTCACTCTCCTAGCCCTTGAGGGCGCCACTCACCAGGCCGCGCACCACGAATTTCTGGAGGGTGAGGACGAGGACGAGCGTGGGCAGGAGGCCGAGCAGGCAGATGGCCATCATCAGCGTGAAGAAGACGAAGTAGTCGGAGACGAGCCCGGCCAGAACCACGGGCACCGTCATGAGCTCGGGGCGCGAGACGAGGATGAGGGGGACGAGGAGCTCGTGCCAGGAAAGGATGAAGAGAATGACGCCGCAGGCGGCCAGCCCCGGCGCGGACAGCGGCAGCACCACGCGCAGGAAGGCCTGCCAGCGCGTACACCCGTCGATGCGCGCCGCGTCTTCCAGATCCGGCGGAAGGGCGGCGAAATACGGCACGAGGATCAGCACGGCATACGGCAGGAGCAGCCCCACCTCGGCCACGATGACGCCGGCGAGCGAGTTCAGGAGGTTGTACCGCCGAAAGAGCACGTAGAGCGGCACCATGAGCACGACGAGGGGCACCATGCGACTGATCACGCTGGTCTGAAGCAGCGCCTGGGTCCAGCGAAGCCGCAGCCGGGCCAGCGCATAGGCGGAGAGGCTGGCCGCGATCAGCGCGCCGAAGGTGACCGCGGAGCCCACGAGGAGGCTGTTGAAGAACGCCGAGGGAAATCGCTCCACGGACTTGGGCAGATAGGACACCTGTTCGAAGATGGGCCCCTTGCTCCGCCCGCCCGAGAGAATGAGCCGGAAGTTGGCGAGGGTGTAATCGCCGGGCAGGAGCGCGCGCGTGTCCTGCTGGATGCTCTTCTCCGACTGGAGGCTCCCCAGCACCACGGGCACGAAGGGGAGGAGGAGGAAGGCGATGGCGCAGAGGTTGCCCGCCCACAGCGCGACCCGCCGGCGCCACGGCAGCCGCATCATGGACGTGATCCGATCGCCTCACGCATATTCCACCCGCCGGTAGACCAGCCGCACGTAGACGAGAGCGGCCAGCCCCACCATCACGGCGAGGACCCATCGCCGACGCCGCGCCCAGCCCGATGTCGAACGGCGGCTGAAAGGCGCGGCGGTAGGTGTACCAGGCGGCGACCCATGTGTCGTTGCCGGGGCCGCCCTGGGTGATGGCGAGGATCTCGTCGAATACCATGAAGCTGAACGTGGTGCGGAGAATCAGGGTGACGGCCACCACGGGGCGGAGGAGAGGCAGGGTGATGAGGCGCAGGCTCTGCCCCGGAGACGCGCCGTCCACCGCGGCCGCCTCGTAGACCTGGGCGGGAATGCCCTGGAGCGCCGCGTGGTACAGGAGGATGTTGAACGGCGTGGTCCGCCACACGTACGCGGCCACCACCGTCGCCATGGCCAGCCAGGGGTGACCGAGCCAGTTGACGTAGTCGGAGATCAGCCCGAGCTTGTAGAGCGCCCGGTTCAGGTAGCCGAACTGCGCGTTGACGATGAAGGACCAGAGCAGTCCGTTGACCACGGGCGGCACCGCCCACGGAATCAGGATGAGGACCCGGGTGAGCCGCGAGAGCCATACCCGCTCGTCGCTGATGACGAGAGCGATGGCGAGACCGATCACCATCTCCAGGACGACCGACGCGGCCACGAAGACCAGGGTGTGGCGGAGGGCGAGCCAGAACAGCGGGTCCTCGGAGAGGCGGGCGAAGTTCGCCAGACCGGCGAAGGGCAGCTCGCCAGACCGGAGCTGGCGGAGGCTCACGGTGTGCAGCGAGAGATAGCCCGCGAAGGCGATCGGATAGGCGAGGATGAGGAGGAGGCCCGCCAGCGCGGGAGATTCAGAAGCAGGGCGAGGCGGCCCTGCTGAGCTCGCCCTCTCGCATCAGGCGCGCTTGGCAGTGGCCAGCGCGGCGATCATGTTGTCACAGGCCTGGTCGGCGGTGATCTTGCCGGAAAGACACGCGGTCAGCTCGACGTTGATGGCGTCGCTCCACCGCGGATACCAGGGCTGATAGACGGCGGGCACCACCTCGGCGAAGTTGGTGGCCTTGCGGAACACGTCGAGGACGGTGGAAACCTCCGCCCACTTGGCCCACGCGCGCCGCAGGAGCTCGCTCTCCATCACGGGCGTATAGCCACTCGGCCGAGCATGGCGTCCTGGGCCAGCCGCTGCGCCTGGGTGTATTCGCCGTTCTTGGTGCGCCCGCCCAGATACTGGAGAAGCTTCCACGCCCACTCCCGATTCTTGGTGGCGCTGGCGAGGAAGTAGAGCATCGTGTAGCCGATCGTCTTGCCGTCGCCGGGGAGGCCGAGCACGCGCCCTTTGCCCGCGATGGGCGACTGCGCCTGGTCGTTGATCAGGCTGATGTAGTAGTGATGGAGCGTGCCGAGATAGACGTGCTGCCCCGCGTTGAACGCCTTGCAGGCCGGGATGAAAGCGCAGGCTGAGCGAGTTGGGATCGGCCAGCTCCTCCTTGAACGTGCTCTGCCACCACTTGAGCGTCTCCCGCGCGACCGACCCAGCGCCGAGCTGCAGATTGAGCTGCTTGTCGAAGATGACGCCGCCGCGGTTCCACGTGAGGTTGAACCACGTGCCGGGCAGCTGCTCGAAGCCCGCCCCCGCGATCCACAGGATGGGATACTTGGCCACCCCGTCCTTCTTCGCCTTGCGCGCCTGCTCCACGAGCTCGGGGTAACTCTTGAAGGGCTTTGCCCTTGAAGCCGGCCTTGGCGAGGAGCTCGTCGTTGTAGATGAACACCCACGCCGTGGAGAAGTAGGGGAGGCCCCAGGTCTTGCCGTCGCGCTGGGCGGTGGCCCGGGCGAATGGCGTGAAGTCCTTGACGTACTGGTCGAGCCCGGGCAGCCCGTCGATGGGCTGGACGATCCCCTGCTGGATGTAGCTCGCGAGGTACTGGACGGGCGACAGGGAGACGTCCACCTCGTCGCCCGCCGCGAACATCGTGGTGAGCTTCGCGACCTGCGGCTCGACGTTGGGCTCGATGATCTGGTTGAGCTTGACGCCCCAGTCGTCCTCGAACTGCTTCGCGATCTGCTCGTAGATCTTGCCGTACTGCCACACCACGAAGGTGAGCCGCTGCGGGTTCCCCGACGGGCGCTGGGCCCACGGAGTGGACTGGGCGAGGAGAGCTCGCGGCGAGAGGAGGCCGGCCGCGGCCGCCCCTGCACGAAGCGGCGCCGCGACAGCGAAGGATGGACCGACCCCGGTGCGCGCATGACTTGCCCCCTCGCGATGCGTTCGACGACCCGAGCACGCGCACGAGGCGGGATCAATCGCTGAGCCCGGCCGGCGCTGGCCCGAGAATAGACGAGGGCCAGAAATGTGGCAAGACGGCTTTACGTGGGGCTGCCCTGGCACCCGAGGATCCTCACCAGCACCAGCGACGCGGGCGCGACGCCGACCACGCCCTGGCGAGCCTGCGCGGCCGCCGACTCGCGCACGCACGCCGTGAAGGGTGCCGCCTCCATCGCCTGGCCGGTGACGATGAGCCGGCCGTCCATCTCGATCCGCTCCAGGGAAATCGTGGAGAAGCGGTCACAGGCCTGCCAGCGCTCCCACGCCAGCTGCTGGGCGGGCGAGTTTCCCATGGTGGCACAGCCCGTGGAAGCCGCCATCACGAGGACGAAGCCCAACGCGGACGCTCGCATGATGTCCCCGCTTCTCTCACGCTCTCGTGAGAAAGATGGGTAGCCCCAGCTTTCGGTCGTAGGTCGGGCGATAGCGGTCGGTATTGTACATCGTGCTCACTTCGACCCGGCGCGAGCCGAGGGCCGGGTCGGGAATAGGCTTCAGCACGAAGCTGCCGTGGCTGCACCGCCGTCATCAGCCCCTGCTTGCCCTCCTGGATGGCGTCCATGGCCATCCCCGCGAAGGTGATGGCGACCATGCGGTCCACGAAGTCCGGGCTGCCCGAGCGCAGCTCGTAGGTGAGATCGCTGACCACGGTCTCCTCGCCGGTGGCGGCCTTGATCTCGCTGCTCAGGTCCTCCGCCACGCTCATCTTCTTCCGATGTCCGTAGGCGTCCGGCTCGCCGTACTCCTTGACCTTGTAGCCCTCCCACTCCGCGCCCTCGGAGAGAATCACCAGCGCGTAGTTGCTTGGATTGTTGCGCTTGTCGGCCATGAGGAGGTCGATGAGCTTCGGCAGGTTGACATGGTATTCGGGAATGCAGCACCGCAGCGACGTGACATACGCGGTGTAGAGGGCGGTGTGGCCGGCGTCGCGGCCGAACACGCGGAAGATGCCGATCCGCTCGTGAGAGCCCACGGTGGTGCGCTGCCGCTCGATGGCATCGATGGCGCGGGTGACCGCGGTGGAGAAGCCGATGCAGTATTCCGTGTCACGCACGTCGTTGTCCATGGTCTTGGGCACGGCCATGACCGGCGTGCCCCGCCGGGCCAGCTCGGCCGCGTAGCTGAGGGTGTCGTCACCGCCGATGGCAATGAGGTGATCCAGGCCGAGGGTCTCGATGTTTTTCTGGACCGCGCGCGTGACGTCGTACGTGACACCCCGCTCGCGGAGGTCGCGGCGGGAAAGTCCTGACCGGCGAGCACCGGCGGCAGCTTGGTCATGCGGGACGGGCTGGTGCGCGACGTGTGCAGGTAGGTGCCGCCGGTGCGATCGATGGTGCGAGTATTCTGCCGGTTGAGCGGAAGCACGTAGCGCGCGCGGCTCGCGGGATCCTGGAGATTGACGTGGGTCAACCCTTCCCAGCCGCGACGCAGCCCGACCACGGTATATCCAAGCTCGCTGCTACGGTACACCACCGACTTGATCACGGAGTTCAGGCCGGGCACATCGCCGCCACCCGTGAGAATACCGATCTGCTTCCCCGCCATGGCTCGCTCCTTAGGCACCACCGATGGTGACGCTCTCCATGATAGCAACTCAACGCGACCAGTCGACGGAAGAGGCGTAGTCTTGGCCTCGAGGTCGCACCATGGATGTGCTGGTTACCGGCGCCACCGGCTTCGTGGGAGCCAACGTGGCGCGGCTGCTCGTCGCCGACGGCTACCGCGTCCGGGTCCTCGCTCGCCCCGCGAGCAGCTGCAGGCGCTCAGCGGCTGCCCCGTCGCGATCTTTCGCGGTGACATCCTCGATCCCCACGCCGTCGCTCCCGCCGTCCAGGGCTGCTCCATGGTCTTCCACGTGGCAGCCGACTATCGCCTGTGGGCGAAGGATCCCTCAGGAGATCTACCGCAACAACGTGGACGGCACCCGCACCGTGCTCGAGGCCTGCCAGCGCGCCGATGTCGGCCCGCGTGGTCTACACCTCGAGCGTGGGCACCCTCGGACTCCCCAGGGACGGGAGCCCGGGCACCGAGGCCACCCCGGTGACTCTCGAGGACATGATCGGCGACTACAAGCGCTCCAAGTTTCTCGCCGAGCGCGTGGCCGAGGAGTTCGCCGCACGCGGGCTGCCCGTGGTCATCGTCAACCCGAGCAATCCCATCGGCCCGTGGGAGGTGAAGCCCACACCCACCGGGCGGATGGTTCTGGACTATCTGCACAGACGTATGTTCGCCACCCTCGATACCGGTCTCAACCTGATCCACGTGGCCGACGTGGCCCGCGGGCATCTGCTCGCCGCGCGTCTTGGACGGGTCGGCGAGAAGTACATCCTCGGCGCCGAGAACCTTTCCCTTTCCGAGATCTTCCACATCCTCGAAGGCATCACGGGCATCCGCGCCCCGCGAGTCCGGATGCCCTATGGTCTGGTCTATCTGGTGGCGCTGGCCAGCGAGGGACTCGCTCACGCCACCGGCCGTCCGCCGCGCGTGCCCCTCACCGGCGTGCGCATGGCGCGCAAGCACATGTACTTCAGCGCGGACAAGGCCGTGCGTGAGCTCGGTCTCTTCCAGAGGCCGGTGGAGCAGGCGCTGCGCGACGCGGTGGACTGGTTCGTGGATTACGGCTACGCGCCCCCGCCGCCCGCCTATGGGCCGCGGGCCGCCTGAGGGCACGCGCATGCCGGCTGCCGCGACGCGTGGTGCGCCGCCAGGTCCCGCCGGATTTCCGGTCGTGGGCGTCTTCCCATGGCGCGTCGCGATCCGCTCGGCTTTTTCACGGAATGCGTGCGCCGCCACGGCGACCTCGTGGCCATGCGACTCGGCCCTCATCGCGTCTATCTGCTCCGCCATCCCGATCACGTCAAGCACGTGCTCCAGGACAACGCGCCGCGCCTATGCCAAGGGCCCGACCGTCTCCCGCGTGCGCCCGCTCTTCGGCGAGAGCCTCACCATGGTGGACGGCGAGCGCTGGCGCGGGCGGCGCCGGCACGTCCAGCCCGCCTTTCAACCGGGGCTGCACGGGCGCTTCGCCTCGGTGGTGTTGCGAGCCGTGGCCGAGCTGCTCGATCGCTGGAGACTCGCTGGCCGAGCGCGGCGAGCCCGCGGAGCTGGCCGGCGAGATGCGGCGGCTCACCCAGACCATCATCATCCGGGCCTGCTTCGGGAACATCTCCTCGGGGAGCTGCAGGCTCTCGGCCAGGCCCTCGACGCGGCCGTGACTCACGTCGACCGCCGGCTCTGGAGCCCGCTCGGCTGGCTCGACGTGCCCTCGCCCGCGAGCGCGCGCTATCGACGTGCGCTGGGCGAGGTGGAGGCGTTCACGTGCTCGCCTGACGGCCGAGGCACGCCGCTCCGGGCCGCCGCCCGGCACGATGCTGGCCGCCCTCCTCGAGGCCACCGAGCCTCTCACCGTTCCCGAGCTTCACGACGAGCTCAAGGCATTTCTCTTCGCCGGACACACGACCACGGCGAGCGCGCTGGCCTGGGTCTGGTACGTGCTCTCGGAGCATCCGGAGGCGCGGGCGCTGATCGAGGAGGAATGCCTCGCCGTCCTGGGCGGCCGCAGCCCTCGCCTGGAGGATCTACCCAGGCTCGGCCACACGCGCCGCGTGATCGAGGAGACGCTGCGCCTCTACCCGCCCACGTGGCTCACCGCCCGCTCGCCCGGTGAGGACGATTCGACTCGGCGGATACGTCATTCCGGCGGGGGCGCTCGTCTTGCTGAGCCCGTACCTCACTCACCGCCACCCGGCGGTATGGGACGACCCCGAGCGCTTCGATCCGGATCGCTTCATCGCGGCCCGCGCCGCCACGCGCTCCGCGTTCGCCTACTTTCCCTTCGGCGGCGGCCCGCGCCGCTGCATCGGAAGCGCGTTCGCCACCACGGAGATGCAGATGATCGTCGCCACCGTGGCTCAGCATTACCGGCTCAGCGTTGCTACCCGGCGCCCGCGTCCTCCCCGTCCCCGGGCTCACGCTGCGGCCAAGCTCCCCTCTTTACGTCCGGATCTTGGTCGCTGAGCTCCCGGAGGAGCCACCACAGCGGCCCGCCGGAGAGTGAATGTCGCTGTTCAGTGAAAATGTCATCCCCCGGGGTATCATACGACGCGCCAGGGAGAGAGGAGGGCGCAGGGCCGAAGAACGTTCCGTCGGGCGCCGGCGTGGGCGTGGAAGTGGTTCTAGGAGGGTGGCAGTCGTGGTCGGCTGGCCGCCCAATCTCCTGTGCCCGTCTTCGCTCTTGGCCATACAGCTGGGGGTGACACTTTCTGAACAGTTAGAGGTGACATTTCTTCTGAACAACAACTGCCCGCCGGAGAGTGAATTGACACCGCGGGGAGGGCGGCTGACACCGTTGGGCACCGAATCGCACCGCCTCCCTATCGCGAGGGACATCCATGAAGATCAGCGCGTTCCACCTGATGCCGCACCGGGAGCTGCCCGCCGACTTCGAGAAGCGCTACCCGTCCGTGTGGGTGACGCCGCCGTGGTGGGAGCTGGCCGACCCGCGCCGCGTGGGGCAGTACTACAACTGGACGCTCGACGAGCTGCTCTTCGCCGCGCGCGCCGGCTTCGACGGCGTGTGCACCAACGAGCATCACCAGAATGCCTACGGCTTCATGCCCAGTCCCAACATCATGGGCAGCCGTGCTCGCCAAGGCCACCAACGACCTGCCCGTGGCCATCGTGCAGATGGGCGCCACCCTGCCCACGCAGAACCCGCCCATCCGCGTGGCCGAGGAGTACGCCATGCTCGACTGCATCAGCGGCGGGCGCCTCGTCGCCGGGCTGCCGCTGGGCAGTCCCATGGACGTGAACCTCTGCTACGGCATCACGCCCATGGAGCATCGCGAGCGCTATCGCGAGGCCTTCGCCCTCGTGCATGAAGGCCTGGCAGGCGCGCGAGATCTTCGCGTGGAACGGCAAGTACACCCAGCTCGCCAACGTGAACCTGTGGCCGCGCCCCATCCAGCAGCCGCATCCGCCGGTGTGGGTGCCCGGCTCGGGCAGCATCAGCACCTTCGACTTCGCCGTGGACAACGAGGTCTGCTACTGCTTCCTGAGCTACTCAGGGGCGCAAGTCGGCCAAGGGCATGATGGACGGCTACTGGAACGTGGTGACCAAGAAGGGCCGCGACGCCAATCCGTATCGCGCGGGCTTTCTCCAGCTCGTGACGGTGGCCGAGACGGACGCCAAGGCGGAAGGAGCTCTACGCGCAAGCACGTCGAGTACTTCTATCACAAGTGCCTGCACGTGCCCGCGCGTGTGGTTCTCGCCGCCCGGCAACCAGGATTACCGCAGCCTCGAGGCCACCGCCCGCACTCCGATGCGCTTTGCCGTGAATCCCAAGGAGCTGCGCTACCGCGACTTCGTGGAGAAGGGCTACGTCATCTCCGGGAGCCCCGCCACCGTGCGCCAGCGCCTCCAGGAAGAAGTGGTCAAGGGGCTGCGCGTGGGCAACCTGATGGTGCTCCTGCAGATCGGCTCCATGCCCCACGAGCTCACGCTGCAGAACATGGATCTCTTCGCGCGTGAGGTCCTGCCCTCGCTGCGCCCGGTGTGGGAAAACGAGGGCTGGGTCAACCACTGGTGGCCGGAAAAGCTCCGCGCCCGCTTCGAGCCCACGCCCACGGCGAGCGCGCGATGAGCGGGCTCAACGGCGCCCAGGCGCGCACGCTCCCCGTCTGGCAGAACCGCGTGAACATGCGCGTGGTGTCGAAGGGCAAGGGCCCGGCCCTGATCTTCTTTCACGGCCCGTGGGGCCTCCACTGGAATCCGTTCCTCGACGCGCTGGCCCAGCACTTCACCGTGCACGCTCCCGAGCACCCCGGCACGACGTCCCGGCGCCCCCGACGACATTCATCACCTCGATAACCTGTGGGATCTCGTCCTCTGCTACGACGAGCTGCTGGAGCAGATGGGCGTCGAGAACGCGCGCCTTCGTGGGGCACTCCTTCGGGGCCATGGTCGCCTGCGAGGTCGCCGCCGCCTATCCGCGCCGCGCCGGCCGCCTCGCCCTCATCGATCCCATCGGACTCTGGCGTGACGACGCGCCCGTCACCAACTGGATGATGCTGAATCAGCAGGAGATGCAGAGCTACATCTTCCACGACCCCGAGGGCGCCGGCGCCAAGCTTCTCTTCTCCAAGCCCGAGGACGAGACGGAGCGCGTGAACGCCCAGGTCGGTCTGACGTGGGCCATGGGCTCCACGGGCAAGTTCATCTGGCCCATTCCCGACAAGGGCCTCAAGAAGCGCATCCACCGCGTGAAGGCGCCCACCCTGCTCATCTGGGGCGCCGAGGATCGGATCGCCCCACCGTCTACGCGGAAGAGTTCGCGCGGCAGATCGCGGGAGCCAAGGTCGAGACGGTGAAGAGTGCGGGCACGCTCCCCATCTCGAGCAGCCCGCCGCGGTGGCGGAATCGGTCCGCGCCTTCCTGCGCTCGTAGCGGCGCGCGCCCCTCGACGGCTGCGATAGACTCGCGACCCGGCCGCATCCCGGAGCGACCCGCATCACGAAGGAGCTGGCGGAGACCATGGACCGGACGAGCCTGCTGTCCCGGATCGATGCCACGAAGTCCCTGGAGTTTCTCGCCGCGATGATCCGCCACAAGAGCTACAGCGGGACGCCGGAAGAGAGCCTACTCTCCCGGTTCATGGTCGAGCGCATGAAGGAGGTCGGGCTCTCCGCCGAGCTGCAGGCGGTGCCCGGCAACCGCTTCAACGCGATCGGCCGCCTCAAGGGGGCGGGCGGCGGCGCTTCGCTGCTCTTCAACGGCCACCTGGACACCAATCCCGTCACCGAGGGCTGGACGGTCGATCCGTGGGGCGGGCTCTACGACAAGGACTTCATCTACGGGATCGGCGTCTCCAACATGAAGGCGGGCGACGCCGCCTACTTCTGCGCGCTCCACACCCTGATGGACAGCGGCGTCCGCCTCCGCGGCGACGTGATCCTGAGCTTCGTGGTGGGCGAGCTGCAGGGAGGCATCGGCACGGTGACCATGATCGACAGCGGACTCCGCGCGGACTACTTCATCAACTCGGAGCCGACCGATCTCGCCGGCCTCACCCTCCACGCGGGCGCCTTCAACTTCGCCGTCGAGCTGACGGGCATCACCCGGCACGTCTCCAAGCGCGAGGAGGCGGTGGACGCCATCCTCGCCGCCTGCCGGCTCATCCCCCAGCTCGACGCCATGACCTTCACCGGCGCCGCCAACCCCGACCACCTCTCGGTCAACCGCTGCAACGTGGGGGTCGTGCGCGGCTCGCTCACCCCCGAGTTCCACGACTGGCGGCCGCCCCAGATCGCCGACTATCTCCGCCTGTCGGGCACCGCGCGCTACGCGCCCAGCCAGTCGGAGGAGAGCGTCCTGCGCGACATCCGCGGCGTCCTCGACGAGCTCGAGCGCGCCATGCCCGGACTGAAGACGAAGGTCCTCCGCGATCCGGGCGGTCAGGCCGGCCCGCGACCGAAGATGCTGCCCTTCGAGGTGCCGCGCGACGCCTCCATCGTGGGCGTGGTCAGCCGCGCCTATCAGGAAGTGCGCGGCGCCCCGCAGCCGCTGGGCGCCGTCCGCCCCTACTGCTTCTACGGTACGGATGCGGCGCACCTGCTGCATCGCGCCCACATGCGGGGCATCGTGTGCGGCCCCGGCGGCCAGCTACAACACCATGCCCGACGAGCGGGTCGACGTGGCGGACTACCTCGACATGATCAAGGTCTACATGCTGTGCATCCTCGACGTGTGCGGCGTGAGCTGAAGGAGAGGCGAGCCATGACACCAGAGAGCGTTCGATCGATGCGCGTGACCCGTCGCCGGTTCACCCGTGACCTCGCCGCGGCGGGCGCGGGCGCGCTGGTCCTGCCCGGGCTCCTCCGCGGCCCCGCCCACGGCCAGGCCAAGCCGGGCGGGCAGCTCACGGTGGCGCTCTACAAGGACCTCCGCACCCTCAATCCCATCATGGGGATCTTCGGCAACGAGTGGCGGAGCACGGTCAACCTCTACAACAACCTGACCCGCCTCACCGCGAACGGCGGCGTGGAGGGCGATCTCGCCGAGTCCTTCACCGCGGGCGCCAACAGCGCGACGTGGACCTTCGTCCTGCGCGACGGCGTCACGCTTCCACGACGGGTCGGCCCTCGGCGCGGCGGACGTGGTGGCCACCCTCGAGAAGATCCTCGATCCGAAAACCGCCGCGCCCTACAAGGCGGAGCTCGGCCCCATCGCCGGCGTGCGGGCGGTGGATCGCCGCACCGTGCGGATCGAGCTCGCCTCGCCCTATGCCGACCTGCCCAAGGCGCTGGCCAGCTCCATGGCGCGCATCGTGTCGGAGCGCGGCATCGCCGACTTCGGCAAGCTCGACACCACCGTGTACGGCACCGGCCCCTTCGTGCTCAAGGAGTTCGTGGCCAACGAGCGCGTGGTGATGGAACGGAACCCGCGCTACTTCCGCTCCGGCCGGCCCTACCTCGACCGCCTCGTGCTGCGCGTGCTCCCCGACACGACCTCGCAGATCGCCGCCCTGGAGAACCGCGAGGTCGACGTGATCGGCGAGGTGGAGTCCGACGCCTTCAAGCGCGTGGCCGGCATCAAGGGGTGAAGGCGGTGCAGGTGACGGGCGGCACCTTCAACAACATCGTGCTCTATGTCGACCGGGCGCCCTTCGACGATCCGCGCGTGCGCAAGGCGCTGCGCCTCGCCATGGACCGCCCGCAGATGAGCGATGCCATCACGGGCGGGGTGGGCACCCCGCCGACGATCAGCCGATCTCACCCGCCTACGAGTACTTCGACAAGGCCATTCCCCTGCGCAAGGCCGACCTCGCCCAGGCGCGCCAGCTCCTGAAGGAGGCGGGCCACGGCAGCGGCTTCGAGCACCGGCTCGTGGTGTCGAACAGTCCCGCCTCCCGCGAGAAGACGGCGGTGGTGGTGCAGGCCATGGCCGAGCAGATCGGCATCCGCTTCAACATCGAGCTCATGGACAATGCGCGCTACGGCAGCACGATCTGGAACAAGGGCGTGGCCTCCTACGTCGGCAACTACGGCACGCGGCCCACCGAGGATGCCATCCTGAGCAAGCTCTACTCCGCGGCCTACGGCATCGACGAGGGCCGCTGGGTCAAGACGGAGCCCGGCAAGAAGGCCGAGCAGCTCATTCTCCAGGGGCGGCAGGTGTCCGACAGGGCGAGCGCCGGAAGATCTACGGCGATCTGCAGCGCCTCGGGCGGGACGAGGGCCCTTTCATCATCTCGAACTTCTTCAACTCGCTCTACGCGACGCAGGGCTACGTGAACGACTGGCCCACCCGGGCCATCACCACCGAGATGCGGGCGGAGGCTGCTGGCTCTCGCCGGAGGCGCCCGGCCGCAAAGCCTGAGACGGCATGGGTGCCGCCTTCTTCGCCCGCCGGGTGCTCTATGGCCTGATCTCGCTGGTCATTCTTTCCGCCATCATCTTCGCCTGTACGCATCTCCTCCCCGGAGACGCCGCCGTCACCATCCTGGGCGAGGGCGCGACACCCGAGGCCCTCGCCGCCCTCCGCGTCCGCCTCGGCCTCGATCGATCGTTCGCCGTCCAGTACCTCGACTGGCTGGCCGGCATTCCCCGCGGCGCCTTCGGCACCTCCACCACTCTCAACCAGCCCGCGGGCCCCATCATCGCCGAGCGCTTCGGGCATTCGCTGTCCCTCGCCGTCGCCACCATCGCGGTGGCCGGGTTTCTGGCCATTCCCCTCGGGGTGGCGGCGGCGGCGTCGCCGCGGCAGCCGGCTCGACGTCTCGATCCTGACCGCGAGCTACATCGGCATCTCCATTCCCGACTTCGTGGTGGCGCCGATCCTCATCATCCTCCTCGCCAGCCCGCCGCTGAGTCTCCTGCCCTCGAGCGGCTACGAGCCGTTCACGAAATCCCTGGCGGGGTGGCTGGCCCACATGGTCCTGCCGGTCATCGTGCTCGCGTTCCTGCTCATCGCCCATCTGCTGCGCCAGACCCGATCCGGCATGCTCGAGGTGCTGTCGAGCGACTACATCCGCACCGCCCGCCTCAAGGGACTGCCCGAGCGCGTCGTCCTCTGGCGTCACGGCGTGCGCAACGGTCTCGGCACCACCGTGGCCGTGCTCGCCCTCGACATCGGCTATCTCATGGGAAGCATCGTCATCGTCGAGGAGATCTTCGCCTACCCCGGGCTCGGCCGGCTCATGGTGTATTCCGTCGCCAACCGCGACATCCCGCTCGTCCAGGGCACCGCGCTCGTCATCGGCGCCGTCTACGTGGCGGCCAACCTGCTCGCCGATCTCGCTCAGGCCGCGTTGAACCCGCGCGTCGCCCGGTCATGAGCGATCTGGCGGCGGTGCCGGCCGCCCCGGCCGCCCGCGCGAATCTCTATCTCGTGTTCGGCGCGTCCCTCACCGCGCTCGCCATCGCCGTGGCCCTCCTCGGCCTCGCGTACAGTCCGTACGCGCCGTCCAAGGTCGACCTGCTCCACCGTCTCGCTCCGCCCAGCCCGGCCCACCTCCTCGGCACCGACCGGTTCGGGCGCGACGTGCTGAGCCGCGTGCTCGCGGGGGCTGGCGCTCGATCACCCTCGGCTTCGGCGCCACCGCCCTCGGCCTCGCCATCGGCTTGCCCATCGCCCTGCTCACCGGCTTCTATCGCGGGCGCCTGGACCAGGTCGTCATGCGCTTCGTCGACGCCCTCCTCTCCATTCCCACCCTCGTCTTCGCCCTCCTCGTGATCGTGGGGCTCGGCCCCGGCCTCGTGCAGGCGGTGCTCGCCCTTGGGGTGGCCGCCTCGCCGAAGTTCGTGCGCATCGTGCGCAGCGCCGTGCTCGAGGCGGCGGGCCACGACTACGTCACCGCGGCGAGGGCCCGCGGCGAGAGCGCGCTGTATATCCAGTACGGGGAGATCCTGCCCGCGGTGTGGGCGCCCATCATCGTGGAGGGCAGCATCAATGTCGGCTTCGCGCTGGTGGGCGGGGCCGCCCTGAGCTATCTCGGCCTGGGCACCCAGCCGCCTCACGCCGACTGGGGCGTCATGATCAACGAGGCGCAGAAGTACATCAGCGTCTCCTTCTGGCCCCTGCTCGGGCCGGCCATCGCCATCTGCGCCTCGGTGATCGGCTTCAACCTGCTGGGCGAGGGCCTGCGCGATCGCCTCCATCTCCAGCGGTCTCTCCGCGATGCCTGATCCGCTGATCGAGATCCGGAACCTCACGGTGAGCTTCGCCGTCGGGGGCGTGCTCCTCCCCGCCGTCAAGGAGCTCACCCTCACCCTGCAGCCCAACGAGGTCGTGGGGCTGGTCGGCGAGTCGGGCTCGGGCAAGTCGACGGCGCTTCTCGCCGTCATGAACTACCTCCCGGGCAATGCCGTGGTGGAGACCGGCAGCATTGTCCATGGTGGGATCGGACCTGCTCCGCGCCGGATCGGGCCACCCTCGACAGGATCCGCGGCCGCCGCATCGCCATGATCTACCAGGACCCGACCACCGCCCTGAATCCGGCCATGACGGTGGGCGCGCAGATCGCCGAGGTCCTGACCCGGCATCTCGGGATGGACGGCGAGCGCGCCCGCCAGCGCACGCACGAGCTGCTCGGGCTGGTCCAGCTCGACGACCCGCCGCGCATCGCCGCCGCCTTTGCCCACCAGCTCAGTGGCGGCATGCAGCAGCGGGTCATGATCGCCATGGCGCTCAGCGGCGAGCCCGACGTGCTCCTGATGGATGAGCCGACCACCGCCCTCGACGTCATCGTGCAGGCGCATGTCCTGGAGCTCGTGCGCTCGCTCCACCGCCAGATCCGGTCCGCCATCGTGTTCGTCTCGCACAATCTCGCCGCGGTGGCGCAGCTCGCCGATCGCATCGGCGTGCTCTATGCGGGCGAGCTCATGGAGCTGGGACCGGCCGCCCAGGTCCTGGACCATCCGAGCAATCCGTACACGCGGGGTCTCATCGCCGCCGTTCCGCGGATCGCCACCCGGCGGCTCCCGGGGCATTCCGGGCACGGCATCCGGGAGCCCCTGCGCTTCGCGCACTGTGTCTTCCTCGACCGCTGCGCCTTCGCCGCCGATCTGTGCCGCGCCAGCAGACCAGCGCTCGTGGAGCTTGGAGCGGGCGGACACGTCTCCCGCTGCCATTTCGCCGCCGAGCCCTCGCGCATCGGAGCCGGTCCATCTGAGCTCGCGGAGCAGGCGGATCTCGCGGAGCGGGCTGAGCCGGCGGGCGGGCGATGTCGGCGGCGGGCGAGGGCGCCGACGACGCGGCTCCCCTCCTCGAGGTCTCCGGGCTCTCCGTGGAGTATCGGCGCGGCGCCGGCTTCCTCGGCCTGGGGCGGCCCCACGTCGTCCGCGCGGTGCGCGAGGTGTCCTTTCGCCTGCCGCGCCGGCGCGTGCTCGCCGTGGTGGGCGAAGCGGCAGCGGCAAGTCGACGCTGGCGCGGGCCCTCCTGCGGCTCGAGCCCAAGACCCAGGGGCGGATCGTCTTCGAGGGGGCGGATGTCCACGCGCTCGACGCCGGCCATCTGCGCGCCTACCGCCGCCGGGCCCAGATCGTGTTCCAGAACCCCACCAGCTCCCTCAATCCCCGCAAGAGGGTGGCCGACATCGTCGCCCGTCCGCTGGTGCTGCATGGTGTCGCCCGTGACGATCGCCGCCGCCGCGTGATCGCGACCCTGCGCGCGGTGGGACTCACCGAGGCCTATCTCGGCCGCTTCCCCGAGCAGCTGAGCGGCGGCGAGAAGCAGCGGGTGGCCCTGGCCCGCGCCTTCGTGACGGAGCCGCTCCTCGTCGTGCTCGATGAGCCCACCACCGCGCTCGACGTCTCCGTGCAGGCCACCATCCTCGAGCTGCTCCTGGAGCAGAAGGAGCGAACGGGCTGCGCCTATCTCCTGATCTCGCACGACCTGGCGGTAGTCCGCCAGGTCGCGGATCAAGGTCATGGTGATGCGCGATGGGGAGGTCTGCGAGAGCGGAGCCGCCGAGCAGATCTTCACGCGGCCGGCCCATCCGTACACGCGGGAACTGCTCGCGGCCGTCCCCGATCTCCCCGAGCGCCCACGCCCCGAAACTCCGTATAATTCCTGACGGCGCCCATGACCACTCCCGACCATCCCCAGCCTCGCGACGGCGTTCGCCTCGCCGCGCTTCGCCCAGCCCGCGACCTTCATGCGGCTGCCCTACGTCACGTCGCCCACCGGTCTCGATGTGGCGCTCTACGGCATTCCCTTCGACGGCGGCTGCTCACTATCGCTCGGGCGCGCGCTTCGGTCCCCGTCACGTCCGCGACCAGTCCTCGCTCATCCGCCCGTGGAACTCGAGCCTGCGCGTGCACCCATTCGACCGGCTCCGCGTGGCCGACTGCGGCGACGTCGACGCGGTGCCCGTCTCCATCGAGGCGACCTTCGCCGCCATCGAGCGAGACGCTGACGCCCGCGGTGGAGGCGGGCGCCATCCCCATGTGCGTGGGCGGCGACCACACGGTGACCCTGGCCGTGCTCCGCGTGCTCGCGCGCGCAAGCACGGGCGCCTCGGCCTCGTGCACTTCGACGCGCACCCGGACACCTGGGACCGCTACTTCGGGCTGCCCTACTACCACGGCAGCACCTTTCGTCGCGCCATGGAAGAAGGCCTCCTCGACGGGTCCCGGTCGATACAGGTCGGCATCCGCGGCCCCTCTACGGACCCGAAGACTTCGACTTCCACGCGACCCACGGCTTCGAGGTGATCCGCATCGAGGACGTGAAGGAGCGCGGGGTCGCCTCGGTGGTCGATCGCCTCAAGCGGCTCAGCGGCGGGCCCGTCTACTGCTCGTTCGACATCGACGCGGTGGACCCTGCGTATGCGCCGGCCACCGGCACGCCGGAGGCGGGCGGGCTCACCTCGTACGAGGCGCTCGTGCTCGTGCGCGGGCTGCGTCATCTGCAGCTCGTGGGCGCCGATCTCGTCGAGGTGTCGCCGCCTTACGACGGACCGGGCGCCATCACGGGGTGCTGGCCGCCAATCTCGTCTTCGAGCTGCTCTCGGTGGCGGCGCTGACTCACTGAGGTGGTGGAGCTGCCTTCGCAGCTCTCGGGCCGCTCGGCCACGCTCCTATTCGAGTGTCACGCTCTCGCTGGCCCGCATCGCATTTCGGACACGCGCCACCTGACAAGACGCGAAACCCCTTGATCTGACGTAGTCGCGACAGTGGCGGATCTTGCCTGTTCACCCTGGCGATGACCCACCCGATGAGTGCCAAGCGTGAACCGGGTGAACAACCTCAAGGGCCGGGTCGCCGAGGCTCTGGTCGAGAACATGCTCCACCGGGCCGGCTACAAGATCGCCCGCGTCGGTCGGGAGAGCCAGGTTCAGCACATGCTGAAGACGGGCATCAGCGAGTTCCTCCCGGACTTTCTCGTCTGGAGACCGGTCAATGCGGCGATCACGGACGGCCCACTCCATCAAGGTTCTGAGTGTCGAGGTCAAGTATCGACACAAGATATCCGCGTACCTTGCGAGATTCAGCGCCGCCTTCTCTCGGACGTGGCGGAGCAGTGGCCGGATCTCCACGTCGTCCTCGTCACGGACGATCCCGAGCCGGGGAAGTCATGCTTCCAGGCCCTCAATCTCCGCGGGTACGAGCCGAGCGCCCCCCTGGTCACGCGTGATCTCTACGACGTGCCCGAGCTCGGGATCTACCGCAGCACCGTCGAGGAATATGAGCAGCTGGCGAAGCAGATCTTCTCGCTCCTCGCCGACCCAGCTCCCCGACCGCTGGCGGCGGAAGCCACTGGGCAAGGTTACGGGATACGACGGCCGAGTGGCACGATGCCGGAGCGGGAAGCCCGTGAAGGCGGTGGTGAAGCACGTCGCTCTTCCCGCGGCGGCTCCCGCCGCGATCGTCGGCCTCTACTTCACTCCGGTCCTGCTCTTCGGCTGCGTGAACCGCGGACTGCTCGCGGTGGCCATCGTCCTCGCCTCGGCCATCGCCGCATGCGTCACCACGGGAAAGGGCGTACGGGCGAGGGCCCAGGGCCTGCCGTCGGCAAACTGGTGGCTCCTCTCTACCCTGATCCTCGTGATGCCCATCGCCCTCGTGCTGGGGCCGCTCGGCTGACCGCGGGCGGCTGACGCCTCAGCGCGCGAGGCGGGCAGCACTCGCGACCGAAGAGCTCCACGGTGCTCACGGGATCGGCGGCGAGGCTCACCGTGAACATGAGCTGGGTCGCCCCGCCGCCTCGGCGGCCCGCACCTGCGCGACGCAGTCCTCGGGTGTTCCCGCGATGGCCAGCCGCTCGCGAAGGTAGTCGAAGAGCCCGAGGCGCTTCACCAGCCCGGGTCCATCTCGCGCTGGCGCGTGGTGTAGGTCGCGCGGAGCTCCTCACCGCAGGCACGAGCTCGGCGGAACGCCGCGCCCTGCCGGATCGGGGCCCAGGATGTACGCGGCCACGAAGCCGAGGATATTGCCGAGCTTCTCGAGGCCGCCGCGCGCCGGGCGCTCACGTCGAGGCACGCGATGGACCACACGTCGACGTCCTGCATCGACCGCCCCGCCTCCGTGGCTCCGCGCCGCATCAGCTCCCGCGCGCGCCGCACGTGCTCCCGTCCGAGGCCGTAGTTCACGAAGGCGCCGTCGGCCGCCGCCCCCGCCGCGCGAAGCGCCCCGGCCCCGACGCGGCGGCATAGACGGGAACGCGGCGCTGCACCCACGGCAGGTGCGTGGGGCGCCGCGCCACGACGCCGGCTCGCCCCCGAGAACCGTTCGGAGAAACGTGACGCCTTCGCGCAGCGCCTGCGGCCCCGTGGGAGCGCCGCCCACGTTGGCCACGCCGCTGTGCCCCGCCCCGATGCCCAGAACAGTCCGGCCCATGCGCGGCGACGTCCACCGAGGCCGCCGCCGAGGCGGTGATGGAGGGATGACGAGTCACGAGGTTGGTCACGCAGGTGGCGAGCCGGACGCGCGAGGTGGCGGAGGCGGCGAGGGTCATGGCCACCCACGGATCCATGGCGTTGCCCGGCGTGTCGGCGATGCCGACCATGTCGAAGCCGAGCTCTTCCCCGAGGCGCGCCAGGCGCGTGGTGTACTCGGGCGTGTACGGCCAGAAGAAGAAGCCGAAGCGCATGCGGCGGCGGTCAGGGCTTCGGCGGGCGGATAGTCGCGCGTGTAGGCGGGGCTCTTCAGGAACTCCTCCGGCTTGTAGGTCCAGAACTGCGAGACCAGAGGATAGGTGTGGATGACGGTGTTGACGAGCTTGCCTCCCGACTTCTCCACCCGAACGATGTACACGTTCTCCGTGGGGTTGCCGTACTCGTCGAGCTTGATGGGGCCGCGCGGATCCGGCACCGTCTCGATGGCGCGGCGGATGGCCGCCACGAGCTTCTCCCGATCCTCGACCTGTCCGTTCAGGGACTGCGCGGCGTCGGCGATCCAGCGCCCCGAGCTGTACATGACGGCGTTGAAGTAGGCGGGCGTCCGGCCGAACTTGGCCACGGCCAGCTTCATGAAGACCTGGTTGGCGGGATTCTGGAGGGTCGGGCTCCACAGGAGCGAGCCCACGATGCCCGATCGCCTCGTCGCCCATGCCGCGCAAGGCGCTCTCGTCGGTCATGACCCCGGTGCCGATGAGCGGCGCCTTCCCTTGAGCCCCGATTCGCCGTACTGCTTGACGAAGCGCACGGCCTGCCCGGCCACGAACACCGCGCACACCGCGTCGACGTCCTGCTGGCACCTGGGAGAGATACGGCGCGAAGTCGAGCAGCGTTGAGGGGTACCCAGAGCTTCTGGACGACCTTGCCCCCGCCGTCCTCGAACACGCGCTGAAAGCCGCCGATCTCCTCGTGGCCGAAGCCGTTGTCCATGGCGATGGTGGCGACCCGGTCGATACTTGAGGCGTCTTCGCCGCATAGTCGCCCAGCGGGTGCATGATCTGGCTCGCCGAGAAGTTCGAGCGCAGGATCCACTTGGCGATCTTGCGCTTGGTCAGGTCATCGGGCGTGGTGAGGAACAGCGTAGGGAGCTGGTCGCGCTCGATCAGGGGCACCAGGCTGTTGCCCACGTTCACGAGCAGGATCCCGGTGAGCACGTGAATCTTGTCGTGATCGACGAGCTTCCGGTACTTGGCGATGGCGGTGGCGGAATTGCCTTCGGTGTCCTCCTCGAGCAGCTCGATCTTGCGGCCTCCCGCCTGGTAGTTCACCTGCTCCAGTGAGAGCTTCAGGCCGTCCAGCATGTCCTTGCCCGCCTGGGCAAAGATCCCGGTGAGCGGCCCGAGATACCCGATGCGGATGGTCTCCGCGGCGGCGGGCCGCGCGACGAGAACCATCAGGGTCAGCGCCAGGCCCGCGACGCGAAGTTTCCTCATGCCAACGCCTCCTTGAGAGTGTGCGGGATCCTCCACGGCGGCCTAGCCTATCACGTGAAAAGTCCCCCGACGCCATCGGGACCATGCTCTCTTGACCCGTCCGAGGAGAAGCCCGATAGTACCGCCCACCAGGAGGCTTCCCATGCCACGCGTTCTCGAGCACGTGATCCCGCCCAAGCTCGGCTTCGGCCTCGTCGTCAAGAAGGGGCAGACCCTCCGCATCACGGATCTCGAGGGCAAGCAGGTGGTCGACATGGCGCTCTTCAACGCCGACAATCCGCGAGAGAAACTGTCCACGTCCAATTCCCGGACGCGTTATGTCCCGAAGCCCGGCGCCGAATATGTCCCGCGCGACAAGCTCACCGGAGGGCGACACCCTGATGTCGACCCTCTGCCGCCCCATGATGACCTTCGTGAAGGAAACCCCGGAGCCCAAGGGCGTGCACGACACCCACAACCGCATGTGCAACCGCTTCCTCTACGAATCGTACGGAGTCGGCCCGCGCGACGGCTGCCACGAAAACATCAGCAAGGCGGTGGCGGCCTACGGCCTTCTCCCCGAGGACATCCCCGACACCATGGATCTCTTCATGAACTACCATCACGACTGCGCGCGCGGCCGCTGGGTCATCGGCGAGCCCGTGTCGAAGCCCGGCGACTACGTGGAGTTCAGGGCGGAGATGGACTGCATCGTCGGACTGTCCAACTGCCCCCTGGACGTCCTCGTGCCCTGCAACGGATACCACTGCACGCCGGTCAAGGTCGAGGTCTACGCCGCGGACTAGCCCTCGCCCACCGCTACGGCAGGAGCTTCTGCAGCCCGGCCAGGTACGTGGTCAGCCGGTGCGCGTACGCCACCTCGAGCGGCTTGAACCCGCCGCGCACCAGCACCTCCTCTCCCGCGTGCTTGTAGAGCGGAGGGAGGGGCACCTGGGGCACCACATCCATGAAGTTGACCACGCGATAGCAGATGGGAATCACCCCGCTGTAGGCGCCCGAGAAGTCCGGGCGCCCGTGCGCGGGCCGGCCAGAGTGTAGAGCTCGGTGGGGACACCGGTGCTCTTTGCGAGCTCGAAGCCGGACAGGATGGCCACGGCGGCGCCCAGGCTGTGCCCCGTCACGAGGATCCGCCGCACGCCCGTGCAGGCGCCGAGCAGCTTGGCCACGCTCGGGCGCACGTGCTGCATAGACGAGCTGAAAGCCCATGTGCACGTGGCCGGATCCGGCCACGGCCAGTAGGCGATGGCGATGGCATCCAGGTCGTTGATCCAGTCCCAGATCGACTGCGTGCCGCGAAAAGCCACCAGCGCCGTCTTCTCCGCGTCGTTCCAGGCCACGAGTCCGAACACCTTGCTCTCCGAGAGCATGCCCACGCGCGATCTCGTGGAGCTTGGCGTCGGTGAGCCCGGCCACCGTGACGGCCGCGCGCGGATCGGCCTCGATGGCGCCCACCAGGGTGTAGCCGGCGGGCAGCGGGGGCGCGTGCACGGTCATCATCAGGTAGGCGGAGGTGGCGGCGGGATACATCACGTCGATCATGAAGCGAGGATCGAAGGGCATGGTGACCTCCTTGGTCAGATCCCCAGATAGGCCTGGCGCACGAGCTCGCTGTCGAGCAGCTCGCGGCTGCTCCCCTCCAGCACCACCCGCCCCGTCTGGAGCACGTAGCCCCGGGTCGCCAGCTCCGAGGGCGGCGGGCACGTTCTGCTCCACGAGGAACATGGCCAGCCCCTCGGCGCGGTGGAGCTGGGCCAGCGCTTCCAGGATGGAGTCCACGAGGCGGGGCATGATGCCGAGGCTCGGCTCGTCGAGCATGAGGAAGCGCGGTCGCGACATGAGCGCGCGGGCGATGGCCAGCATCTGTCCCTCCCCGCCACTGAGCGTACCTGCACGCTGCGCGCGCGCTCCCGGAGGATGGGAAAGAGCGTGTAGATCCGGTCGAGCATCTCCCGCCGGTGCGGCGGGATCCGCGTTGGTGAACGTGCCGAGGCTCAGATTGTCGGCCACGGTCAGGCGGCTGAACAGCCGTCGCCCTTCCGGCACGAGGCCAGGCCCGAGCTTGATCCGGTCGGGGGCTTCCACGTCGGCGATGGTCCCGCCCGCGAAGCGGATGTCGCCGCTGCGCGCGGGCACGAGGCCGGCAATGGTCTTCAACAGCGTGGTCTTCCCCGCCCCGTTGGCGCCCGACGAGGGCCACGATTTCCCCGGCCTCACCTGCAGCGAGACGCCCTGGAGCGCGAGCACGCCGGCGCCGTACGCCACGTGCACGTCGCGCACGTCGAGGAGCGGCGACTCCCGGTCAGTGTCGGTCACGCCGGTGCTCGCCGAGATAGGCCTTGATCACCTGCTCGTTCCTGACGATGTCCTGGGGCGGCCCTTCCACCAGCTTCTGGCCGTATTCGAGGACGATGACCCGCTGGGACAGCGGCATCACCACCTCCATCACGTGCTCGACCACGCAGAGAGCCACCCCGAGCTCGCCGTGGATCCGGCGCACCAGCTGCACCGCCTCCGCCGTCTCGGTCGGGGTGAGCCCGGACATGGCCTCGTCGAGGAGGAGCATGCGGGGCTGGGTGGCGAGGGCCCGCGCGATCTCCAGTCGCTTCTTGTCGGCGAGGGTGAGATTCGCCGCGGCCATGCCCGCCTTGGCGGCGAGGCCGCTGAATTCCAGGAGGCGCATGGCCCGCGCGCGCGCCTCCCCGACCCGGTTCGTGCGCTTGAGGGCGCCGCAGATCACGTTCTCGAGCACGGTCATGCGGCCGAACGTCCGCACGAGCTGCCACGTCCGGGCGATGCCGTGGCCGCACACGCGGGCGGGGTGGGCGTGGGTGATGTCGACGCCGCCGAGGAGGATCTGTCCCTCCTCCGGGTGCATGTAGCCCGTGATGCAGTTGAAGAGCGTGGTCTTCCCCGCGCCGTTCGGCCCGATCAGGCCGACGATCTCCCCGGCGCCGATGGTGAACGACACGTCCTTGTTGGCGATGAGACCGCCGAACCGCTTGGTCACCGCCCGCAGCTCGAGGAGGGTCGACATGGTCAGGCGGGGCGCCGGAACCACCGGCTCCACGGCAGGGAGAGGAGTCCGGTCGGCCGGAGCGCGGCGATGAAGATGATGATGAGGCCGTACACGATGAGGTCGATGCCGCGCCCGGCCAGCGGCCCCGTGCCGAGCACGGTGCTCATGATCTGCGAGATGGGAATCAGGATGACCGCACCCAGCACCGGCCCCCACAGCCGTCCGATTCCGCCCACCACCGTGGCCATCATGGGCAGCGTGCTCCAGTTCAGATCCAGGACCTGCTCGGGAAAGACGGCGAGGGCCCAGAAGCCGTAGAGCACGCCCCGGCGGCGAAGACACCGGCGGTGATGCAGCGGGCGATGACCTTGTAGAGGCGGCTGTCGATGCCGATGCCCTCGGCACCTTCCTGATCGTCGCGGATGGCCCGGAAGTAGAAGCCGAGCTTGGAACGCTCGACGAGGCGGGCGAGTCCGAGGGCGAGGAGGAAGAGGGCGAGGGCGGCGTAGTAGTAGCCGAGGGCCTTGGTGCGGCCCGCGAACTGGAGGCTCGCGATGGCCCGGAGCGTGCTCTGCCCGGTCTCCACGGGAATGAAGAGGCCGCGACTGCCGTTGATCAGCTCCCAGGTGGCGCCGATGGGCTGCGCGATCATCCAGATGGCCACGGTGGAGATGGCGAAGTAGTGGCCGCGCAGCCGGGTGAGCGGATACGTCACCACCGCGCAGATGAGCATGGCCACGAGCACGGCCACGGGCATGCCGAGCCACGGGCTCAGCCCCACGTGAATGAAGAGGAGGGCCGCCACGTAGGCGCCCACGGCGAAGAACACCTGGGGCCCGAAGTCGAACTGCCCCGTCCAGCCGCCGATGACGTTCCAGCCGATGCCGAGCATGGCGTTGAGCAGCACGAGGAAGCCGATGGTCTGGTAGAAGGGATAGCCGCCGAGCTGGAGCACAATCGGATAGACCACGGCCAGGACGAGCCCGGCGCCGAGGACCAGCCTAGAAGCGGCCAAAGAGGCCCTGAGGTCGAAGGAGGCCGATCAGGAGATAGGATCCGAAGACGAAGGCGTCCTTGAAGGCGGGGGCAGGTAGACCGTGGTCACGCTCTGGATCACGCCCGACGAGAAGCGCGGCGAGGAGCGTACCCAGAATGGAGCCGAATCCGCCGAGGGCGACGATGGCGTAGGCGAGCACGGTGAAGGGAAAGCCCACCTGGGGCGCGATGGCGAAGAAGTTGGCGAGAATGCATCCGGCCACCGCCACGAGGGCCGCTCCCAGGCCCCAGGCCACCGCGAACATGCGCTGGGGCCGGATGCCCACGAGCATGGCCGCCTCGCGATCCTCGGCGGTGGCCTGGAGGGCGAGGCCGAACTCCGTCCGGTCGATCAGGAAATAGAGGGCGAGAAAGAGCACGAGGGCGAGGAGGGCTCCGATGAGGAGGGGCACTCCGATGTTGATGCCGAGGATGTGGAGGGTCGAGCCGCTGAGGCGGGTGAGCATGGTGTTCGACAGGTACTGGTAGTCGCTCGTGAACACCGCCACCGCGGAGTTCTGGATCAGGAAGAGCAGGCCGACCGTGGCGAAGATCTGGGTGAAGGGATCGCCGCGCTGCACGCGCCGCATGAGCAGGCGATAGACGAGCACGCCCGCCCCGTACATGGCGAGCCCGATGGGGACGATCGAGTAGAGAGGATCGAGGCCGTAGCTCACGCTCAGCCACCACGCCCCGAACATCCCGAGCATCAGGAATTCGCCGTGGGCGAAGTTGATCATCTCCATCAGACCCCAGATGATGGTGAGCCCCACCGCCACGAGGGCGTAGAGAAACCCCATCTGGAGCCCGTTGATGACGGCCTGGAGAAGGAGCGTCACGGGCGGTGATCAGCTCGCGGGCTTGGGCTTGCTGTCGCGCTCCTGCCAGCTCGGGGATGGGAAGATGATCTTGAAGTTGGCCCGCTTCGCCATCTCCCACGGCCAGATGGTGTGCTTCTCACCGTCCCAGCCGATCTGGGTCACCACCCCGGTGGCCAATTCGTTCTGGTTGCTCTTGTCGAAGCGTATGCCCTTGTAGTCGATGATGAGCTGGTCGGGGCTCATGTTGGTCTCGGCGGCCGCCTTGGCGATGGCCGCGGGATCCACCGACTTCGCACGGTTGATGGTGTCGGCCATCCAGAGCAGGCCCGTGATCTCCCGCATGGCCAGCTCGCCCATGTTCTGCCCGCGGCTGTACTTCTTGTAGATCTCGTTGACCTTCTTCCAGCTCGGCCGATCGTGGACGAGGTCGATGGCCGTGGGATCCCGGCCGAGCCAGCCCACGCCGCCGTTGGTCTTCTTCTGCGCCTCCAGCCACGTCTGGTCCGAGTAGGCGCCGTTGCTCGTGGCCAACACCTTGGGCATGAAGCCCGCGCGCTTCGCGTCGCCCTGGAACACCGTCGTCTCCGGCGGGTACTGCACGAGGAAGAGAACATCCGCGTTCGCGGCCTGCAGGCGCTGGACCTCGGAGGCCAGCGTGGTCGCTCCCGTCTTCGTGGTCAGATCGAGGACGACCTTGAATCCGGACTGGGGCGCCAGCTCCGATGCCACCTTCCGGTTGTCCTGGCAGAAGAGGTTGTCACAGGTGAGAAAGGCGATGGTCTTGAGGTCGCTGGGCCCGCCGTGCTCCCGCCACTCCCGGAGGAACGAGAACACGCTCGCCACCATGGTCTTGTCGTGTGGACCGGTCCGCCAGAACCACTTGAGGCCCTTCTCGGTCAAGGTGGGCGAGGCGCACGGGTGACAGGCCATGGGAATGCCGTAGCTCTCGGCGATGGGCTGGACGATCGAGGTGTTGCCGCTGGTGCCCTCGGCATTCAGGAAATGGATCTTGTTCACGGTGATGAGCTGCTCGGCGATGGTGCGCGCGAGCTCGCCCCGGCTCTGGTCATCGCGCACCACCATCGTCATCTTGGCTCCGCCGAGCCCCGGGAAGCCCTTGCCGGGGCCGAGGGGCACCGCGAGATCCGGATAGTCGTTGTTGACGATATCCTCGACGGTCTGGCCGGCCCACAGGTACTGCTGGCCGAGGCTCGCGAAGTTGCCGGTCAGGGGCAGGACCTCGCCGATGAGCACCTCCTGGACGTTCGCGGCCGTCACGGGCCGGTAGGCGAGGACGGCCACGACCAGAAGGCACGCCAATGCAGTGCAGAGAGCGGCCACTCGTTGCATAGATCCCCCTTTAGGATCGAGACTTCGCGAATACACGCGCGCGTCCTTTCGGTCGCCCGCCTTCACGCCCGCCTGATCGCGCCCGTTCACTACTGGAGCGGCGAGAACGACGACGGCATCATGAGCTTGTTGCTCTGCGCGAGCAGCTCGTCGCCGCCGCCCGGGGGCGGCCACACGCCCGCCTTCCGCGCCTGCTCCCGCACGGCCAGCCGCTGATCCATGCTCTTGTACGCCCAGATGTGCACGAACCGGTTGGCCTGGCCGAACTCCGTGCCGCCCGCGAGAACGATCGGGGAGAGCTTCGCCCGCTCGCCGATCTTCCCTTCCCACCGCTTCATGATGCCGGGGAGCGAGCCGGGGGCCACGCTGTACATGCGCATCTCGAAGATCGGCCCCACCGTGCCGGGGGTGATCTCGGGAATGAAGGGGAACGGTGAGATGAGCTGCACATCCTGGTTGAGGATGAATTCCCCGATCTTGGGCGGCCAGTTCGGATCCTTCACCGCCTCGGCGCGAATGCGGGTGCGCTCGGTGAGGTCGGCGTAGGGCCACACCTGAACGATCTCGTTGAGCGGGCCGACCTCCGTGTGCCAGAAAGCGGCGAGGGGCGAGTACTTCTTGCGGTACTCGTACGCCTCGGCATAGCGCTTCTCCACCTCGGCCAGGCTACGGGTCTTCAGGGTGTAGGTCCGGAACTCATAGATCATGGCAGCCTCCATTCAGGTGACGGGGCACTCGGCGCGGCTCGACAGGCGCCGAGAATGTGCCGAAAGTGGCGGCGCGTCAAGGGGTCCTCGAGGGTGCCTCGCGGCAGATCCGGCTTCCCTTCCTACGGGAGTCAATGCCAATATGGCCCAGCTCTGGCCGTCATCCTGGCGGCCGGGTCCAACCTACGAGGGGAGAGCGCATGAGTCACGCCGGGTGGCGAAGCAACGGCAAGGTCGAGATGGATCGGCGACAGTTCCTCGCGGCGGCGGGAATAGCGGGGGTGAGCGCGGCGGTGGTCGGCCTCCCAGGGCGGAGGCGCAGCCGGCGGCGGACGTCTCCGGTGAGCTCGTGGCCTGCGTGGCGGGCGGCGCGTGGGAGACCGCGTTCCGCGAGCACATGGCCAAGCCGTTCAGCCAGAAGTATCCGAAGGTCGAAGCTCCACCTCGATCTGTCCGGCGGGTACCGTGCAGCTCGCCAAGCTCCGGGCGGCCCGCGGCAGCAATCCGCCCTTCGACGTGGTCCAGATGCTCGACGAGCAGATGGACATCGCGACGCGCGAAGGTCTCATCGATACCTTCACCGCCGCCGAGGTGCCGAACATCAAGACGTTCTACGCCATCTCCACGCCCGCCAAGTGGCAGAAGGACGGCCGCTACTTCGCCGCCCACCAGAACTGGGGACAGCTCGGCATCACCTACCGCACGGACAAGGTGAAGAACCCGCCCAAGGAGTGGCTCGACTTCTGGAAGCCCGAGTACAAGGGGCTGGTGGGGATGCCGCCCGTCAGCTACTCGGTCGGGCTCCAGTTCTTCATCGCCACCGTGCACGCCTTGGGCGGCGACGAGAAGAATCCCGCCGACGTGGACCGGGGCTTCGAGAAGATGAAGGAGCTCAAGGCCAGCATCGCCCAGCAGCCCGCGGATGCCGGCGCCATCCAGCAGCTGCTCGAGCGCGGCGACATCGCGGTGGTTCCGCTGTGGGACGGCCGCGCCTTCGGGCTGGCCGCCGCCGGCCTGCCCATCGGCTTCAACTACCCGACCAAGCCCGGCCCGGTGGCGAGCGGCGCGGGAATCGGCATCGCCAAGGGCACCCAGAACCGGGCGGCCGCCCTCAAGCTCATCGACTTCCGCTTTTCGCAGGAGGCGCAGAAGGGCTTCTGCCAGCAGATGTGGTACGGGCCGTCGAACAGCACGGTGAAGCTCGACCCGAAGTACGCGGCCAAGGTCGCCTACGGTACCGAGCACTATTCCAAGCTCCTCGCTCCCAACTACGACGTGGTGGGTCAGAAGCTCGGCGACTGGACCCAGCGCTGGACCGCGATCTTCACGAGCTGAGCGTAGCCGGCGGAGCCCGTGGACATTGACGTAGAGCTGCGCGGGGTGGCCATGTCGTACGGGGCCACCCCGGTGCTGCACAGCCTGGACCTCGAGGTGTACAAGGGCGAGTTCCTGTCTCTCCTCGGCCCCTCGGGATGCGGGAAGACCACCACCCTCAACATCATCGCGGGATTTCTCGAGCCAGATCGCGGCACGGTGACCCTGGGCGGCCGCGTGGTCAACGAGGTGCCGGCCTACCGGCGCAACACGGGCATGGTCTTCCAGAGCTACGCGCTCTTTCCCCACATGAGCGTGTTCGACAACGTGGCCTTCGGGCTCAAGGTCCGGCGGGTGGGCGGCCCCGACATCGCGCGCCGGGTCCGTGACGCCCTCGCCCTCGTGCAGCTCGAGGGCTTGGAGCAGCGAGCCATCCGCCAGCTCTCGGGCGGCCAGCAGCAGCGCGTGGCCATCGCGCGCGCCCTCGCCATCGATCCGCTCGTCCTCCTCATGGACGAGCCGCTGTCCAACCTCGATGCCCAGCTCCGGAGACAGATGCGGGTGGAGCTCAGGCGATTGCAGCGCCAGGTGGGCATCACCACCATCTTCGTCACCCACGATCAGGAGGAGGCGCTCACCCTCTCGGATCGGCTCGTGGTCATGAATCGCGGACGCATCGAGCAGGCGGGCACTCCTATCGAGCTCTATCGGAAGCCGCGCACGCCCTTCGTCGCCCAGTTCCTCGGCCACCCGAACTTCCTCTTCGGCACGGTGGCCGGGCGCCGCGGCACCGAGGTGACGGTGCAGCTGGGGGCGCAGCAGGTCCACGCCTTCTACGAAAGCCCCGTCGACCACGGAGCGCCCGTGGCGGTGGTGCTCCGCGCGGAGAGCGCCGCTCTCCACAAGACGGCGCCGCCCGCGCGCGTCAATACGCTGCGGGGAACCATCGCCTATGCGGTCTACCTGGGCACGAGCAGCGAATACGAGGTCATGCTCGCCGACGGTATCCGGCTCCGCGTGATCGAGCAGATGGCGAGCGGCCTGCCCTCCTTCACCGAAGGGGAGGAGGTGGTGGTGTCCTGGGCGCCCGAAGACAGCATCGTGTTGCCCGGCTCGCGCGAGAGCATGCCGGACCTCGTGTCGTGAGCGCCCGCCGGCATCTCGCGGTGGCCGGCCTCCTCGCCCCCGCCGTGGTATTGCTCGTGCTCTTCTTCGCCATTCCCTCGATCGATCTGTTCCGGCTGAGCCTCGCCCACATGGACGCCCAGCGCGCCATCCACCACGACGTCTCGCTCGTGAACTACAAGAACTTCGCCACCAATCCCTATTTCCATCGCATGGTCTGGGGAAGCGTGAAGCTCACGGTGGCGGTGACCGCCCTCTGCCTCCTCCTGGGATATCCCGCCGCGTACTTCATGGTGCGCGTCCGGTCCACGTTGTCCCGCACCATCCTCTACGCCATCGTGGTCTCCCCGCTGCTCATCAGCGTCATCGTGCGGAGCTACGGCTGGGTGGTGCTCCTCGCCAACAACGGGGTGATCAACGGCACGCTTCTCTCCCTGGGACTGATCGACCGGCCCCTGCGCATGCTCGGCACGTTCGGCTCGGTCATCGTGGCCACCGTCCACGTCCTCCTCCCCTTCATGATGCTGCCCATCGCGAGCGCGCTGCAGTCGCTGGACTCGGTGCTGGAGCGCGCGGCGCAGAATCTGGGCGCCTCGCCCGCACAGACCTTCTGGCGGATCACCCTGCCCCTGAGCATGCCGGGGGTGGTGGCGGGCACGAGCCTGGTCATCGCGCTCACCCTCGGCATCTACATCACGCCGCTGCTCGTGGCGGGGCCGCTCCAGCCCCTCTTCGCCATCGGGATCTACTACGTGACCCTGAGCCAGCTCGACTTCCCCCTCGGAGCCGCCCTGTCCTTCGTGCTCCTCGCCTTCACCCTGGTGGTGATCGCCCTCGCCGCCCGCCTCCTCAAGGCCGTGAAAGGCAGCGTGGCCTGATGCGCCGGCGCTTCACCAGCGGCACCGCCGTGAACGCTCTGAGCGTCGCGGTCTACGTGTTTCTCTTGGCGCCTCTCGCGGTGGTCGTCCTGGCCTCCTTCAACTCCGCCGACTTCCTCTCCTTCCCGCCGCGCGGCTTCTCCATGCGCTGGTACCGCGCCTTGTGGGAGAGCGAGGTATGGGGCGACTCCTTCCGGCTGAGCATCCTCCTCACCGCGGTGGTCACCCCGCTCGCCCTCTTCATCGGAACTCTGGCCGCCTACGCCCTCGTCCGCTACTCGTTCCCGGGCAAGGGAATGATCGCGACCCTCGTGATGGCCCCGCTCGTGATGCCGCAGATCGTGCTGGGGATCGCCCTCCTGAACTACTTCAGCCTGCTCGGGCTGGTGGGCTCGATGACGGGGCTGATCCTCGGCCACCTGGTGGTGACGCTGCCCTTCACGGTGCGGCTGGTGTCGATCAGCGTGCACAATCTCGATCCGGCCCTCGAGCGGGCCGCGCAGAACCTGGGAGCGACGCCGCTCCAGACGTTCTGGCGGGTGACCCTGCCCCTCCTGAGGCCGGGGATCGTTGCGGGGGCCATCTTCGCCGCCATCATCTCGTTCGGGAGCTGGCGGTGACCCTGCTCATCGCGGGAGCGCGCACCACCACGCTGCCGCTCCGCATCTTCAACTATACCGAGTACAACTTCGACCCCACCATCAACGCCGTCTCGACGATCTTCGTCGTCCTCGCGCTCGTGCTCATCATCGCCCTCGACCGGCTGATCGGCCTGGTGCGAATCGGCTGAGCTAGTGCGCCTCCAACGAGCATGGGCGACACGACACGTGTCCCCGCAGAGTGCCGGGGTTGGTCCGGCACTAGGACGGCTTCGGTGTGCTGAGGGGCAGGAAGGCTCGGCCCGCCGACGAGCCGCCGTTGACGGCGAGCACCTCGCCGGTGATGAAGTCGGCGAGGGGTGAGGCGAGAAACAGGGCGGCGTGGGCGATGTCCTCGGGCTTGCCGATGCGTCCCCACGGGATCGACTTGGTGAGGGTGGCCACGTACTCGGACGTCAGCGGCGACACTTCACCCTCGACCTCGATGAGCCCGGGCGAGATGCAGTTGACGTTGATGTGGTGCGCGGCCATCTCGAGGGCCAGCACCTTGGTGAACATCACCACCCCGCCTTGGATGCGCAATAGTGCGCGGCTCCCTGACGTCCGCTCTGGGCGGCGCCCGACGAGAGGGTGATGATCTTGCCCCGCGTGCCGTGAGCCACCATGGAGCGGGCGGCGGCCTGGCAGGTGAGGAACACCCCGCGCACGTTGGTCTCCATGACGCGATCCCATTCCTCCGTGCTCATCTCGAGCACGGGGGTGTTGGGATAGATGCCGGCGTTGGCCACCGCCACCGTCACCGGGCCGAGGGCTCGCTCGGCGCCGTCGAAGAATTCCGCGGTGGATCGCGCATCACGCACGTCCACGGCGCGCGTGTAGACACCGAGAGGAGCCGCCGAGGGTGGCGGCGGTGCGCGCGAGGGCTTTGTCGCGGAAGTCGCCGAGGGCCACCCGGGCCCCCGCATCGTGAAAGGCTTTGGCGACGCCCGAGCCGATGCCTGCGCCCGCCCCGGTGATGAGCACCACGTGATCAGTGAAGTCGAGCATGGGCCGGAGTATACGCGCAGCGCCTAGCAATGCTGGGTGTGGAGCGGGGTCGCCGGGCACGTCGTGCGCCGCTATCTGGGGCCGGCGCAGAGGCGGGTCGGACGAGCGACATTCCCATTTCCGGCAGGGGCTGACGATCTTGGGAAGCCGCGCTCGGAGAGGCGACCGTCAACCTGTTGATTTCCCTCGCGGGGAACGCTGGCTCAGGGCTTGCTCTGTCCTGGGCAGGGCACTTTCGGGCGTCCATAGCATTTCATCGCGAGGGCAGCTATGCGGTTGGCTTCGAAATTCTTCGCCGCGACAACCCTGGTCATCATGGCCCTGGTGGGCGTCGCGGCATGGAACCTCCTCGCCGTCGATCACCTCGTGCGGGCGCATCGCGAAATCACCGATCGCTCCCTGCCCGCCCTTCAGATCGAAGTCGCCCTGCAGGAGGTGGTGCCGCGGCTCCTCCGGCTGGAGGCGCGCTATCTCGTCCTGCGCGACCGCGCCTACGGTGATCTCCTGAAGGAGCGCACGGAGCGCGCGGTGGCGGACCTCGGCCGCCTGGACACTCTCCTCGCGTCGACGGCGGAGATGGCGAGCTATCGCGAGGCCCTGGCCGCCCTCGCGACCTATCAGGAGCACGTGAACAAGGAGCGCGCGTTCCTCGGCAAGCGCGACCGGGCGCGGGCCATGGCGATCTCCGAGGGCCCGGCGCGCCGCGGCCGAGAAGCTCGATCTGGCGCTGGGCAAGCTGACCCGGGACACCTCGGCGGAAGTGAGCCGGGCCCAGACCGCCGTGCGGGCGCTCGAGAACCGCACGTGGACCATGGTGCTCGTGGCCCTCGGGGTCAGCCTCCTCGCCGCCGTCGCCGCCAACTGCTTCGTCGCATTTCGCCTTACCCGATCGTTGCGCCAGCTCTCCGCGGCCACGGGGCGGGTGGCCGACGGCAGCTTCCGCAAGCCGCTGGTTGTGCACTCGAGCGACGAGGTGGGAGATCTCACCCTCGCCTTCAATCACATGGCGGAAGAGCTCCGAGAGGTGGAAGAGCACAAGCAGCAGTTCTTCTCCCAGATCTCGCACGAGCTCCGCAACCCGCTCACGGCCATCCGCGCCTCCGCTCAGCTTCTCCTGAGGCGACCGGCGAATCTGCTCGACGCCAAGGGGCGCCACTGGGTCCAGTCGATCGACAGCAGCGTGGACCGCCTCCTCAGCCTGGTCACGCGCATCCTGGATCTCAACCGGCTCCGGGCCGGGGTGTTCCCCCTCGAGCTACACCCCATCGAGCTGGACAAGGTGGTGGCCCGCGCCATCGACGTGCTGGGGCCCAGGCCGAGCAGCAGGGCGTCATCCTGGAGTCGACGTCGACGGGCCAGGGTTTCGCCATCACGGCCGACGAGGATGGGCTGACCCAGATCATCCTGAATCTGGCCGGCAACGCCATCAAGTTCTCGCCGCCGGGCGGCTCGGTGCGCGTGGAGGTGACCGATGCCGGGACGTATCTCGAGCTGGCCGTACGGGACAACGGACCCGGCATTCCCGCGGCGGACATCCACCGGGTCTTCGAGCCATACCAGCAGGCCCATCAGGGCCGCAAGGGATCAGGCGCTCGGCCTGGCCATCGTGAAGGAGCTGGTGTCTGCTCACGGGGGACGATCGCCGCGGAGAGTGAAGAGGGGAAAGGTACATGCATGACCGTCAATCTGCCCAAGGCCGCGCCGGCCTCATGCGAGACGCCTCGTCCTCGTGCTCTCGCTGGGTGCCCTCAGCGCGGGGTGTGGTTCGTCCGGGTGGTTCGGCTCCTCGTCCGACGCGAGCCGCGCGACGACTCCGCCTCCGCTCACCCTGGCCTACGCCGACGATCTGCTCGGACAGGGGCGCCCGCTCGCCGCCCGGGAGATCTACGCGCGCATTGCCGCCGAGCCCGAGCGGGATGCCCGGCACGCGAGTGCCCTCTACAACCTGGCCCGGCTCCTCACCGATCCGGCGGCGGGCCCCCGTGATTACCGGGCGGCACAGCTAGCCTTCGACCGGCTGCTCAAGGAGTATCCGAAGGGCGAGTGGGAGGCGGACGCCCGCGCGTGGAACGCCGCGCTGACCGACCTCGCGGCGCGCGAGGTGGAGCTGGAGGCCCGCGATGGCGAGCTCCGCGTGCGTGAAGCCGAGCTCACGCGGCTGAAGGTCGAATCGGCCCGGCTTGGCTCTGATCTCCAGCGCCTGAAGAAGATCGACCTGAGCATCGAGCGCCGGCGGTAGACGGGGTCCCGTCTAGCTCGACTCCAGTCGCCGCAGGAACACCTCGATCTCCTTCTTGGTCTGGAGATCGCCCGTCCTCGTTGCCACTTCCAGCCCCTTGCGATACGCGCTCACCGCGTCCTCGCGCCGTCCCGCTCGCTCCAGGGCCCGGCCGAGGCCCCGATGCGCCGCGGAATAGTCGGGGCTTGAGGCGGATGGTCTCCTCGTATTCGACGATGGCGTGGTCGGCCTGTCCCGCGTCGAGGTAGGCGCCGGCCAGGCCGAAGCGGACGACCGGGTCGTCCGGCATCAGCTCGGCCACTTCCTTGAACTCCTCGATACGATCCGGTTCGGGCATGCGGTGATCCCCCGCCTCATCGTATACCGGCCCGGGCGGGCCTCCCTCGTGATCCTCACAATGCCGGCGCGGACACGCGCGTTCCGCGCTAGGCTTGCCGGGCTGCCAATCGACAAGGAGGTGCTCGATGAAATTCGGGCTCTACAGCTCCATCGCCAATCCGCCGCGGGAGAGCATCTGGAGCGCGCCATCGACGAGGTGATTGCCGAGGCGCAGCTGGCCGAAGCCAGCGGCTTCGACTCGTGCTTCTTCGGCGAGCATCATCAGGACAAGGACGGCTTCCTCCCCTCGCCGCTCATCGTGGCCACCGCGGTGGCGGCCCACACCCGTCGCCTCAACGTGGGCACGTCGGTGGTGCTTCTCCCCTGCACCATCCGGTGCGCCTCGCGGAAGATGTCATCACGCTGGATCTCGTCTCCAAGGGGCGCATCATCCTGGGCGTGGGCATCGGCTATCAGCCCGCGGACTTCCGCGCCTTCAACGTGCCCATGGAGCACCGGGTCACCCTCTTCGAGGAGAGCGTGGAGATCCTGCGCAAGTGCTGGAGCGGCGAGCCGTTCTACCCATCGCGGCAAGCACTACACCCTCGAGGACGTGCAGATCCGTCCGCGGCCGTTCCAAGAGCCCTCGCCGCCTCTCTGGATCGGAGCGAGCGTGCCCGCCGCCGTGCGCCGCGCAGGCGCTCTCGCCGATGCCTTCGTGGCCACCCCCAGCACCAGTCTCCAGAACGTCATGCGCCAGGTCGACGCCTACAAGGAGGCGGCGCAGAAGGCGGGACGGACCCCGCAGGTCGTCCTCATGCGCGACGCGTGGGTCGCCAGGTCACGCGAGGAAGCCGAGGCCGTGTACGGGCCGGAGGTGATGACCGCGTACCAGTACTACTGGCAGAACCGGCTCGCGGAGTTTCGCAATATCCCGGCGGGCACGGAGTTCTCGCTGGCCAATCTCGCCCCCGACCGCCTCATCGTGGGTGATGCGGAGACGTGCGTGCGCGAGTTCCATCGCTGGAAGGACGCGACCAGCGCGGACTACTTCCTCCTGCGGCTGCGGCACGCCCATTCCGGCGGCCCGCCCCACGCCAAGATCATGGAGACGATCAAGCTCTTCGGAGACCGCGTGCTCCCCCACTGCCGATGAGGCTCCGTCGGCTCATCAGAGCGCCTCGATCTCGATGAGGGACACGCTGGGAAGAGGCAGCCGGACGCGAAGCTCGAGGGCGCCGCCCTGGATCCGCTCCTCCCGCTCCGGCTCGAGCAGCTCGAGGCGCTGGCGCTCCTTGATGGCCCGAAGCTGCGTCTCGGTCGGATCCTGCGGCGCGCCCTGCTCGGTCCACGCGGTGTGGCTGTTGCTGTGGCGGGCGTCGATGCGCCAGTGACGGAGGCGGACGCGATCACCACCGAACGGCAGATGCTCGACGCGCAGGGTGACCTCGGCCGGCGCGGCGTCGGTTGAGTACTGATCGTCGGCATGGCGCCACGCGAGGCACGCTGATCCGGTCGCGGCCGGTCATCGTAGCCAGCGCGTCGATCTCCTCGGGCATGCCGGGCTCGCCGTGATCGAGGCGGTCGAGCGGCCACGCGTGGCTCGACTCGGCGGCAATCGGACTTCGCCCAGCCGGGCGAGCATGCGATAGGCGTTCAGCACAGGCTTCTCCACACCCTGGGCGGTGAAAAGGCTTCGCGTCCCCTCGAAGAAGCGCTCGCCCTCGAAGTAGAAGCTCCATGTGGTCGCCTGCGCCACGTGGGGAGCGCCGGCACGGCTCAGGTCCAGGAGCTTCTTCATGAGCTTGCACTGGAAGACGGGGAAGTAGGCGCTGTTCCGGTACGCGAAGTTCGCATTGTCGTAGAAGCCCCAGTGGGCGGGCACCGAGGCGTCGCATTCGTCCACGATGCACGGCAGGTCGCGGAACCTCGGGTGCGCCCCGACTGCGTCGAGGGCCGCCCGCACCTCGCGCAGCATCTTGAGGCTCGACGGCGATTGCTCGCTCGGGCGCGGGGCCTCCGATCGGCCCGTACACTCGCCACGGGGAGAAGCGCGCGCCCTTGGTGTGAAAGGCCACGAAGTCGAGGGGGACACCCGTCTTCGCGCAGTGGGCGAGGAAGCCGCGGAGGAACTCGTTCCCCTTCCGCCCGGGGTCGAGATCCCCCGTGGTGGCGGGGCCACCGACGTCGGCCTCGGGCAGGGCCGCCTTCACCGCGGCGGCCGTCACGTCGTACAGCGCGTAGAACTCCTCGGGCGTCCCGCGCCAGTAGCTGATGTCGGGCTCGTTCCACAGCTCCCAGAGCCAGCCCCGCACGTGGGCGGCGCCGTAGCGGGCCACGCAGTGCTCGACGAGCGCGCGCACGAGTCCGGCCCATTTCGCGTAGTCCTTCGGCGGGAAGGACCAGAGCCCGGATTCGTACGGGCTCCACTGGGTGGGACTCGGCTCGTACCGGAAGCGCGCCTCCGCTCCTTCGGGCACGAGGGCGCGCGGGGTGAAGGCCAGCTCCACGAGGGGACGCAGCCCCGCTTCACCACCGCGTCGTAGACCTGATCGGCGATGGTGAAATCGTAGAAGGGGCGGCCGTCGGCGTCTTCGTGGTAGACATTGCCCGCGCCCCATGTGGGGCAGCGACCAGCCGATGCCGCTGTTGAAGATGTAGTGGGAGCGGACGTAGTAGGGCTGCTCGACGAAGCTCCCGATGGTCTGGAGCGCGCGCTTGCCCGCCGGCGTATACGTCCAGTTGATCTCGTCGTAGCCGAAGCTGGTCCAGATCCGGCGAAGGGGTCCCTCGCTCGCGGCGCAGTCCACGCCGCACGCGGGCCTCGGCAATGTGCTCGGTCACGCCCGGTCCTTTCGTTGCCGCCAGACTGATCCCTTGGACTTCAGAATCTCCGGGGCGTATAAAGACCGCCTGGCTCGAAGATGGCCGGGTGGGGCCCGCGGGGCCCGATCGTGCCCCAATCCATCACGAGGGTCAATGGCGAGGCGCGCACGCAGGCGGGAGACGAGTTGAGTCCATGACCGAGCAGGAAGCACTGGCCGCTCTTCGAGGCGACGATGTCGCGGAAGCCGCGCGCGCGGCGAATGTCCTCTGGCAGATGTGGCACCGCTGCGGCGACGACTCGACTCGATGGCCTGCTGCGCGAAGGCATCGAGGCCATGGAGCGCCAGGACCTGGTGGCAGCCGACGCGACGTTCACCCGCCTGATCGAGGAGGCACCCGCCTTCGCCGAGGGCTGGAACAAGCGGGCGACCGTTCGCTCACATGGCCGGTGAGTATGCCGCGTCGATCGCGGACTGCCGGGAGACGCTCGCCCGCAATCCGCACCACTTTGGCGCACTGTCCGGCCAGGGGCTCTGTCATCTCGCCCTGGGCCAGTTCGGCGAGGCCGCCGAGCTCTTTCGCCGGACGCTCGCCGTCCATCCGCATCTCGGCAGCGCCCGGAACAATCTGCGGGCGGCACTCAGCGAGATCGTGAAGCTGAACTGAGGGAGCCCACTCTCTCATTGGAGATGGCCATGAGCTCGGCGAGGCTCCGGATGTCGCCACGAAGCGCCTCGCCGACCACGTCAAAGTGTCGGCGCATCTCAGTGGTCGCTGCCTCTCGATCCACGGCCAACTGCCCTAGCGCGTCACGCAGCTCCGCGTCACCTGATCTGATCTCGGCGCGGAGGTCGGTGGCCAACTGCCCGAGCGCGTCCGCAACTCGGCGTCACCTGATCTAATCTCGCTGCGAAGGTCGGTGGCCAGCTGACCGAGCGTCACGCAGCTCGGCGTCGCCAGACTGGATCTCCGTGCGGAGGTCGCTGGTCAATCTCTCGAACGCATCGCGGAGCTCAGGATCCATGGCGCAAGCTTCGCCCACACCCTCGCAGGCTGTCAATGTCGCGGGGTGGATACACCTTCAGAAGCTCGTCCTCGGCGTGCGCGCGGTAGAGAATCCTCGCCTGGCGATCGCTGATCTCCGCGTGCAGGGCCAGCATGGACGGGTCGAGGTCGGCATCGGGCCGGGGCTCGAGCTCGAAGTGGCCGAAGGCGTCAGTGCCGCGCACGAGGGTCGCGCTATCGCGCGGACCGCCGGTCTGGCTGATGCGCGTGGGAATGTAGCGGATGGCGAACCCGATGCGACGATCCCCGGACGGGTTGGCGCCCGAGCCGTGCACCATCAGCACGTGATGGAGCGACATCTCGCCCGCCTGGAGGACGATGTCGGCGGCCCGCGCCTCGTCCACCTCCACGGTGATCTCCTGGCCGCGCGAGAGGAGGTTGTCGGGATGAAACGTGTCGGCGTGGGGGACCGGCGCGCGATGGCTCCCAGGAATGACCCGCATGTTGCCGTTGGCGGGCGTGCTCTCGGTGAAGGCCACCCACGCCGTGACCACGTCCGGCTCGGAAAGCCCCAGTACGTGGCGTCCTGATGCCAGGACACGAAGCCGGGGCTCGCGCGCCTCCTTGGTGAAGAAAGACGTATTCCAGCAGAGGATGTCGGGGCCCAGCACGTCCTCGACGGCGTCCAGAACCGACGGATGCCGGACGAGCTCGGCGAGCCACGTGAAGAGCAGATGCGGCTTGATCCGATACACGCCCCGCAGCGGCCCGCCCAGATCGCGCTCGGCGCGCTCCAGCCGCTCGCGATACTGCCGCGCTTCGCTCGTCGAGAGCACGGAGATGGGGAAGACATACCCGTCGCGCGCGTACCGCTCGATGGCCGCGGAGGACAGGCTCTTGCCCATGGCCCTAGGCACCCTCGACCATGATCAGGTTCGCTTTCGAAGCCTTGAGGCGGAGCGCCTTCGGCTCGCGGTACTCCTCTGAGTCGTACCAGCGCTTGGCCTGCTCCATGCTCGGAAACTCCAGGAGCACGAGGCGGGTCGGCTGCCAGCTTCCCTCGAGCTGCTCGAACTGGCCGCCGCGCACGAGGAACTTGCCGCCGTACTTCTCGATGGTCGCGGGCACGCGCTTGCGGTAGTCGTCGTAGAGGGCCGCGTCGTGGATCTCGATGTCGACGATGACGTAGGCTGCCATGGGCGCCTCCTTCCTGTGCTCTACCCGAGCTTCGGCATGACCTGATCGACGAAGCGGCGCATGGTGCGCTCGACCTCGTCACGCGGGAGCATCGATCCCTGGTCGAACCAGCAGATGATCTGCGAGAGCCCAAAATCGTCCCGAGCGGCCTGCAGCCGGTCGATGACCTCCGACGGCGTCGCCGAACACGGCCTGGTCGCGGCAGAACTTCTCGAAGGGCAGATTGGCCACGTTCTCGTCGATGGACCGCAGGCGCTGCAGGTGATCGCCGTAGGACGCGGGCAGCCGGGAGAAGATGGTCTGGAGATTCTTGTAGTACTTGTGCACGCCGGGACGCATGGCCTCGCACGCGCCGCGGCCGTGGTCGCGCCCACGTGCACGGGCAGCATCAGAGCCATCTGATCGCTCTGCCAGGGAATGGCCGGCCGCGGCCAGCCGCGCGCGATAGATCGCCATGTACTCGCGGAGCTGAGGGAGGGGCGTGGTCGTCGTCCCCGAATAGATGGGCAGACCCAGGTCACCGATGTGGGCGAAGCTCTCTTCCGTGTGGACGGCCACCCGGATGGGCGGGTGCGGGCGCTGCAGCGGCTTGGGCACGACCTCGATGTCCTCGATCTCGTAGAACCGGCCGTGGTAGCTGAAACGGGGCTTGGTCCACGCCAGTCGTATGATCTCCAGCGCCTCGTCGAAGCGGGCGCGGTTCTCGGCCACGGGCACCCGGAAGCCGTGGAACTGGGTGGGAATGGAGCCGCGACCCACCCCGAACTCGAGGCGGCCTCCGGACAGGAGGTCCGCGGTGGCCGCCTGCTCGGCGCAGCTCAGCGGATGATGGAGCGGGAGCAGGGTGACCGCGGTCCCGATGCGGATCCGCCTGGTGCGCTGGGCGATCACCGGCACGGCCATGAGCGGATTGGCGAGGGAGGGAGAAGGCGCCGCCAAAATGCAGCTCGGCCAGCCACGCCACGTCGAAGCCCAGCGAATCGGCGAGCTCGATCGACGTCGAACATCTCGGCATAGCGCTCGGCGTGCGTCTGTCCCGCGGCCTCCGGAGCCTGGAAGAAGAGCCCGAATCGCATGGCAGACAGGAGCATACAACATCGGATCGCCGGTGCGGTCGCTAGAGCCCGTCCGGTCGCTAGAGGCCGAGCAGGCCCTCGAGGTTCCGCCAGAGAATCCGCTCTTTCTCCTCTGCGGTGAGGCTGGTCAGTCCCTGCACCCAGGTGACGGGCGAAGGGATGCCACGGGACGAAGGGCCAGTCGCTGCCGAGCACCACGCGGTCGGCGCCGACCTCGTCGAGGAGAAAGCGCGAGCGCCTTCTCGCTGCCCACCACGGTGTCGTAGTAGAGACGGCGCTGATACGCGCTGGGCGGCTGGGGAATGCGCCGCGCTTCCGGGCGGCCCTGCCAGCCGCGGTCGAGCCGGCCCATGGCGTAGCAGGCGGGGCCGCCGCCGTGCGCGATGCACGCGCGGAGCTTCGGGCAGGCCTCCAGCACGCCACCCGCGATGAGAATGGCCACCACGATCGCGTCGTCGAGAATCACCCCCAGGCTGTTGAAGAGCCCGTCACGCGGGGTGCGCTGCATGAGGAAATTGTGCTGCGGCTGAGGATGGAAGAAGAGCACGGCGCCCATGGCCTCGGCCGCCTTGAAGAACGGCAGGTACTTGGGCTCGTCCCATTGCTCGGTGTTCACCTCGGTGTCGAGCTCGGCGCCCTTGAGGCCGAGCACGGTCACCGCGCGCTCCAGCTCGTCGATGGCCGCCTTGACGTCCTGCATGGGCAGGGTGGCGAGTCCGGCGAAGCGCTGGGGCCACGCGGCGCACGGTGGCCGGCGATCTCGTCATTCACCTCGCGCGCGAGCCGCCGCCCCTGCGCCGCCTCCAGGTGGTAGCCGAAGAAGGGCGTGTGAATCGAGAGCACCTGCACGTCCACGCCCTGCGCATCCATGTCCTTCAGGCGCTCGTCGATGCTGAAGCGCACCTTGGGCGAGGTGAAGCCGATGCGCCGGCCGCCCCCGACGAACGAGCCGGGGCCATCGCCCGACTCGTGACGATAGCCGTACCAGTCCGTGCCCGCTGCCGCCGCGCTGCCACGCGGCTTGCGGCACGACGTGAGCGTGGATGTCGATGGTGCGCATGCGCATCCTCCTCAGGAAGTTGTGCGAGCCCAGACCGCATACAGCGGATCGCCGCCCTCGCCGGGTGACCGATCCTCGTCCGTTATGTCGACTCCAGCGACCCGCCGCTTCGAAGTAGGCGCAACCACCAACTCGACGTGCTGCCGGTCGGTGGTGCCGAGCCAGACGGCGACGGCCTTGGTCGGGAAGCAGCGATTGGAGAAGGCGACGACGAACGGCGCGCCGGGCCGCAGCACCCGGTGCACCTCGCGGAACACGGAGAGCGGATCGGTCAGGTACTGGATGGACACCGCGCACACCGCCCCGTCGAACTCTTCGTCTCCGAAGGGCAGGCGGGGGTCGCGGTTCACGTCGTGGACGATGGATCGGGTGAGCTGCGGATTCTCGGTCATCTCCTCCACGTTCATGCCCAGTCCCACCACGTCGCCAAGGAGGAGATCCGCGGGCAGATGGCTGCGCCAGCTGCTCATCAGATCGAGGACGCGCCCACCCGCGGGCAGCCGCTCGGCATACAGGCGGCCGAGCGCGGCAATGGCCCCCTCGTCGATGTGAACGACCTTGCGGGGAAAGCTGTAGAACTGATCGTCCGGAGACTCGTCGTGTCGCGCGTAGGCCTCGGGCGGAAGCAGATCGTCACCTTTCCTGGGCTTCATCGGAAGTCCCCGCTGCTCTCGGGCGCCAAGTATACCCGCCCAGAACTCGATCGAGAGGGCGCGACATTCGATCGGACTCAGCTGCGGGCGAGGAGGCGGAGACGTTCGAGGAGCTTCACGAGTCCCCACGTGTCCTGCTGGCAGTAACGAAGGAGATCCTCGCGAAGCTGCGCCCGACCCTCCGGCGTCATCTCGGCTTCCTGGAACAGCAGGCGCTCGAGCTCGAGACTGGCCGTCTGTCCGTCGCCGATGGGGAGCGCATCGTAGCTGAGCTCCGGCACCATGGCCGGGAGGACGCTCTTGAGGCTGAAGCTCCCACCGAAGGCGGGATGATAGACGTGATTGCGCACCACGGGCAGCAGGTCGACCAGCCGATCCGCGAGGCTTCGTAGCGGTCCGGCCAGCGCCGGGAGGGCGTCGGCCATTCTCAGGAGGCACTCCCGCTCGAACGCCGCGTAGTAGACGACGATGGAGCGCGCGGAGCCACAGGCGCGGATGAGCCGCTCCGCCAGAGCCGGGCGCGGGTCGCCGGCGCCCTCGGCGAGCCACTCGTGGTGGGTGAGACGGTCACCGGCGTCCTCGACGTGGCAGCTGAACTGAACCGGCACGGCGTCGTACGGATGGCAGCCGTTCCACACCGGAATGGGCAGGCCCACCGTCTCGAAATCCAGGAAGGCCAGGGGCGGCTCCAGGTCGCGGAGCGCCACGGCGAGGCCGGGCTCCACGATCAGTCGGCCGGCCTGTACGGCGCGGCGCTGCCTGATCCTGCACCGCCTTGAGGGGGATATCGTCGGGCAGATCGTGAATCGTCGGGTAGCCCTGCTCTTCGAGCAGCCGCGCCCGTCGCCCGGCCGCGTAGAGCGTGCTCACGTGATGGGAGGGAGGGCGGGCCAGCACCGGCCCTTGAAGGGGCATTCATAGGGCGCGCTGCAGTGCTCGCCGATGGCCACCTCGGGAATTGGTCCGGCGAGCATGGCCAGCTGCTCTTGTGATCGCTCGCGGCATCATCTCCCGGGCGAAGCGTGCGGGCTCCGTCACGTCGGTCCGGGTGAAGAGATTGCTCAGATCCGGGTACGCGCAGGCTCGATTGAGATGCATGATCTCGAGCCGCGAGGCATGCACGCCGCATTGACTCAAGACATGCGCCTGCACCGACACGTCGGGCAGATGCTGCGCCTTCACCCGCGTCGTCGACTTGACCTCGATGATGCTGGCGCCTTCCCGTCGGCGCTCCAGGATGTCCACGGAGACGAAGACCTGGTCGGCCCGAAACGAGGCCTCGTAGATGACCGGCGCGTCACGCCGGAGGGCCGCGTCGGTGGTGGCGATCCGTTCGTCATAGGCGTGGTACGGCAGGTCGATGAGCACGCCGCCCGGCACGTGCGCGCGGGCCACCCTGGCCCACGGAGGTCCCGTCGTCAAAGAGCGCCTGGAGCGCGTCGTCGGGCTGGAGCTCCGGCGCTCCCGGCTCGTGCACGGTCCACCACAGCCGCTTGTGGCACTGGAGACCGGCGAGGACAGCGGGACTTGGAAAGACGAATGACTAGACGACACCTTTCGTGCGGAGCTCCGCGACTTCGCGGGCCGAGTAGCCCAGCTCGGCGAGGATCTCGTCGGTGTGCTCGCCCAGCGTGGGCGCCCGGTGCCGGAAGCGTCCCGGCGTCTCGGATAGATCGACCGGCGTCGGAGCGAGCGGCGCGGGGCGGGGCAGCCCGGATAATCCGTATCGTGGAGCAGGCCGGCCGCGCGGATATGCGCGTCCTCCAGAGCCTGCTGGGGAGAATAGAGCGGGCCCGCGGGAACGCGCGCCGATTCCAGCGCCTTCAGAGCCTCGTCGGTAGTGCGCTCGGCCGTCCACTCCGCCATCCGCTTGGAGACGAGCTCGCCGTGATCACCTCGGGCCTGGTCGTCCTGGAAGCGCGGATCCGTGTGCCAGTGGTCATCTCCCATCAGCTTGGCCCACCGCGCGAACATCGGATTGCCGATGGCGTAGACGATGATCCAGCCGTCCTTGGTGCGGAACACGTCGGAGGGCGCGGAGGTCTGGCCGCGGTTCACCGTGGCCACGCGGTCAACCTGGATCACTTGCTGCTCGACCAGCGCGGGGTTGTTGTACGCGATGGCCGTACGCAGCAGCGCGCCTTCGACCTTCTGGCCGCGGCCCGTCTTCTCTCGCGCCATGAGCGCGGCCAGCGTGCCGAAGGCCGCGAGAGACGCCGTGCCGCAATCGACCCAGGCCACGGCGGCCCGCAGGGGCTGCTCCGGCGTGCCCGTGAGATAGGCCGAGCCGCACATGAGCTGGCCGATGCCGTCGAAGCCGTGCTTGTGGCTCCACGGTCCGCCCGCCCCGAACGCGGTGACCGTGGTGAGGATGATGTCCGGCTTCACGCGACGGAGGCTCTCGAGATCCAGGGCGAGCCCGCGCAGCACCTCGGGGGCAGATTCGCCACCACCACGTCGGCGGTCGCCACGAGCTTGCGGACGACCTCGCGCCCGTCCGCGCTGGACGGATCGAGCGTCATCGCGCGCTTGTTGCGATTCATGACGAGGAACATCGCACCCACGTCGTCGTCGCCGACCGGGGCGACCCAGCGGTCCTCGCCGCCGCCCCGCCGCTCGATCCGTATGACGTCGGCGCCGAGATCAGCGAGCAGCGCCGCACAGTACGGCCCCGCGATGTACCGTCCGAAATCGAGGACCCGAACACCCGCGAGGACGCCGTTCTCCAACCCGTCGGATTCGCTCACCCAGTCCTCCCGCTTTCCGTAGTCGCCGGCCCGTGAAGGTGCCTGACGGGCCCCATCATACCGATTATTCGACTTGTCCCGCCGCCCGGCGCGCTCGGCCCCTCCTCGTCTGCTATGGACGGCTCCGTCCTCATTCCTGGGTGCGCCGGGGCGCGCGCGGACCCTCGCGAAGAATAAATTACGGCCAAACGCGCCCACGAGCCTACGCTCATCGTGTATGAGCGTATGTAGGCTCATCCTGCCCGTCATGGCTCTGGCGGTCCTCGCCGGTCCACCAAGCGCCGCCGCCGCCTCGCCCACGGAGACCCTGCAGACCTTCTTCGCGAGCGCAAACACGATCCTGCAATCCGCGAATCCTGCGAGGCCTCGAGGCGCCGCGCCGTGGCATTCGTCAGCTCGTCGACCAGGTATTCGACTATCAGGAGGCCGCCGAGCTCGTGCTCGGCCCCGTGTGGCAGACACGGACGCCCGCCGAGCGGACGGAGTTCGTCCGGCTCTTCGCCGATTTCCTCGAGCGCGGCTTCGTGGCCATGATCGGCTCCAAGGCCAGCGTGGCGGCGGGCGTGAGCGTTCAGTACCTGGGGAACTCATCGAGGGAGAATGCCGCCACGGTGGCCACCAGCGTGCTCACCCGAAATGGTAGTGACCTGCCCGTCGAGTATTCGATGCTGCGATGGGGCGACCGCTGGATGGTGCGCGACGTGGTGATCGAGGGCGTGAGCCTCATCGCGAACTACCGGGCGCAATTCATCCGGGTCATCCGCGCCTCGTCCTATGCCGGGCTCATCGCGAGAATGCGTGGCGATGGAGACGAGTCGTTTCTGCGAGAGCGCAAGTTCGTGGTGACGGTGGAGACGGTGCCTGTTCCCCCTGTTCCCGTCTCGGCCGTTCCCATAGGACGGGCTCCCGTCGCTCCGATCCAGACGGTGGACCCGATCCCCGCCGCGCCCCCGTTGACCGCGAGCCGGTTGCCGAGCGTGGAGCCGGCGTCTGTCGCGCCGCCACCTCCGCCTGTCCCGGCGCCCACTGCCGCTCCGGCGCCCGCCGCCGCACCTTCGACCCTCCGATCGAGCGTGATCGCGGCCACCACGTACTGGGTGCAGGTGGGCGCATTCAAGACGGTGAGCGCGGCCACACGCGTGGCCGCCGAGCTTCGCCGGGCCGGCCTCACCGCCTGGAACGGTGCCCTCGCCACCCTGCCGGGCAAGTCCGAGCCCGAGCTGGTCCGAGTGCGCGTCGGCCCGTATGCGAGCCGCGCCGACGCCCAGTCGAAGCTTCACGAGCTCGTCACGCGCGGCTACACGCCCTTCATCGCCGAAGCCCACGACTAGGCTCGCCCTCCTCGTGCGCGGACGCCTGTGATGCGCGTCGCCGGCCTCGATCATGTGCAGCTGGCCATGCCCGCGGGCCGTGAGGACGAGGCCCGACGATTCTATTCGGGACTTCTCGGGCTTCCGGAGATCGTGAAGCCGCCCGAGCTCGCAAAGCGCGGCGGCGCGTGGTTCGAGAACGGGCACGTGAAGATCCATCTCGGCGTTGACGCGGATTTCCGGCCCGCGCGCAAGGCTCATCCGGGCATCCTCATCGACGGGCTGGCCGAGCTCGTCTCCCGGCTGCGAGGCGCCGGCTATGCGGTGGTCGACGACGAGCCGCTGCCCGGCTACACTCGCGTCTACACGAGCGACCCCTTCGGCAATCGCCTCGGAGCTTCTCGAGCCCGCCCCCTAGCCGCACCGCGGTGCCCACGTTGCGGGGCACCATCTCGCGTGGTCTAATCGCTGCGTCCCATCACAAGGAGGCTCGACCATGGCCCAGCGAATCCTGCTCGCACTCTCGATACTCTCGATCGTCCTCGTCGCTCCCGTCGCGGCGCACGCCCAGATGCCCGGCGGTGTCCAGGTGCCCCAGGCACCCCAGGCGCCGGGGATGGGCTCGATTCCCACGAGCATGCCCTCGAAGGACTCGCTGCTCCAGCAGGCCAAGGGCATGGTGTCCGATCTCACGTCGATGAAGAGCAGCGGCAAGCTGGACGCGACGCAGGCCAAGCAGGTCGACGGCATGCTGCCCAAGGCTCAGTCGCTCACGAGCGAGCTCGAGAAGCCGCAGGTGCCGCCGTCCAAGCTGACCCAGCTCGCCAGCTCCCTGAGCGAACTGCAGCAGCAGCTGGCCACCCTCAAGGGCCTCATCAAGTAGCCCTCTCGCGACATCAGGCATGAGCGCCTCCGATCTGGCCCGCGTGTGGCCGGACGCGACCCTCACCCGCGTCCCGTACTGGCTCTACCAGGACGAGGCCAACTACCACGCCGAGCTTCGTCGCATCTTCGAGGGTCCCACCTGGAGCTTCGTATGCCTCGAGGTGGATCTGCCACACCCCGGCGACTTCCGCACGACCTTCGTGGGCGAGCTGCCGGTGATCGTGGTACGCGGGCACGACGGAAGCATCCGCGCCTTCGAGAATCGCTGCGCGCACCGGGGCGCCCTGATCTCGCTGGACGATCACGGCACCGCGAAGCATTTCCAGTGCGTCTACCATGCGTGGACCTACGACCTCGAAGGCAATCTCACCGGTGTCGCCTTCGAGAAGGGCTCCCAGGGCCGGGGCGGCATGCCCCCGAGTTCTCAAGGCGGCCCACGGTCCGCGCAAGCTCAGGACGGCGGTGGTTCACGGGCTGGTCTTCGCGAGCCTGTGTCCCGACGCGCCGAGTATCGAGGCCTATCTGGGCGAGGAGATTCTCGGCCGCGTCGCGCGTGTGTTGCGCCGACCCATCCGGGTGCTTGGCCGCTTCGTGCAGGCGCTGCCCAACAACTGGAAGCTGTATGTCGAGAACGTGAAGGACACCTATCACGCGAGTCTCCTCCACGCGTTCTTCGGTACCTTCCGGATCACCCGGCTTACCCAGGGCGGGGGTGTCCTCGTCAGCCCTGACGGCGGGCACCACGCGAGCTACACCATCGATCGGGCCGAAGACCGATCGAGCACCGCCTACCGCGACCAGGGCATCCGCTCGGAGCATCAGGACTATCGACTTGCCGACCCCAGCCTGCTCGATAGCGTGGACGAGTTCGGCGACGACATCCGGCTCCAGATCCTCACCGTGTTTCCGGGCTTCGTGCTGCAGCAGATCCAGAACTGTCTCGCCGTGCGCCAGGTCTTGCCCAAGGGCACCGGCGCCATGGAGTTGCACTGGACGTACTTCGGCTTCGCGGACGACACGCCCGAGATGGGCCGGCGACGGCTCCGGCAGCTGAACCTCGTGGGCCCCGCCGGCTACGTCTCGATGGAAGACGGCTGCGTCGGTGGCTTCGTGAGCCGGGGCGCCGCCGCGGCGGAGAACGAGGTCTCGGTGGTCAACATGGGCGGCGAGGGGACGGAGTCGGCGGAGACGCGCGCCACCGAGGCCTCCGTGCGCGGGTTCTGGAAGGCGTATCGACGGTACATGGACCACTGAGGTGGCGCCCGCCGATCCGTCACGGGTGGCGAGGCTGAACGCCGACTACGCGCGCGCCATCGACGACGATCGCCTCGAGGACTGGCCCGGCTTCTTTTCCGAATCCTGCCTCTACACCATCACCTCGGCCGACAACCACCGGCGAGGGCCTGCCCGCCGGCCTCATGTACGCCGACTCCAACGGCATGCTCCGCGACCGGGTATCCGCGCTCCGCGAGGCCAACATCTACGAGCGCCAGACCTACCGCCACCTGATCGGACTGCCCGCCATCCTCGGCGAAAAGGACGGCGGCACCCTCGCCGAGACACCATTCCTGATCGTGCGCATCATGCGCGACGGCCGCATGGATCTCTTCGCCACCGGCCGCTACCTCGACACGCTCGTCGAGGAAGCCGGAGCGCTCAAATTCCGCGAGCGCCTCGTCGTCTGCGACAGCAGCCGCATCGACACGTTGCTCGCGATTCCACCTCTAGCCGACTCTCGAGGATCTCAGACTAGAACCGGGTGGGGTGGCGTCGTGGTGCCTGCGGCGCAACTGGCGGAGTGGGCCCTTCGCGAGTGCGCGCAGCCCGCAGGGCTGCGATTCACGAACGCGTAGGGTGGCGAAGCCTGTTGCGCCGCAGGCACCCACGGCGACAGGACCCACCCGCCTCGCGCCCAAGAAGCTACGTGCCTAGCAGCATCCTCCAGAACCACCGAGGGGAAGCACGCGATCCGGCTCCCAGCCCCAGGGCCGCGGCCCCCAGTCCGGCATGAACACGCGCCCCTTCTTGACGGTGAGGAACGGCACCACCGCCTGGGTCACGCGCAGGCTCGCCCCGAGCACGTCGTAGACCTTCCAGTCACCCTCGCGCACCTCGAGCACGGAGATGTCCGCCTGTCGCGCGGTGGCGAGGCTGCCCAGGCGCTGCTCGGCCCCGATGGCGCGCGCGGGATTCGCCGTGCACATGGTGATCACCTCGGCCAGGGTGAAGCCCAGGCCGAGGAAGCGCGTCATGATCTCCGGTCATGCTGTGCACCGTCTCCAGCCGGCCCGGCACGGTGAGATCGGTGCTGATGCAATGCGGGGCCAGCCCCTGGTCGATCACGCGGCGCCCGACGTCGAAGCTGAAGTTCTTCCGCCCGTGCGCGGTGTCGAGCCACACTCCGCGGTCCCGCGCCTCGCGCGCCTCGGGCACGAGCTTGCCGTTGCCGTCGAGGACACCTCCCGGATTGGCGGTGAAGAGGTGGGTGAGGATATCGCCCTTGTCGAGGAGGGGAGGAGCGAGTGGATCACCTTCGCGTCGTAGCGCTTCTCCGTGTCGCCGATGTGCACCATGAGCCGCGTGCCGCTCTCCCGGGCCGCCCGCTTGGCGAGCCGCGGCATCTCCATGCCCATGATCTCGAGGGCGGGCGACACCATGCGCGCCTTGATGCCGCCGATGAGCCCCTGGTGCCGGTTCAGCACGTCGAGGGTGTCGTCGAGGTTGATGCTGCTCTCCGCCACGATGTCCGGCATGGTGGCGAGCCCGGTCTGGCAGATGTGCAGGAAGGGAATGATCTCGGTGTGGCAGTGGGGCAGGATGTGGCGCGTGAATCCGCTGAAGGTGGCCGATCCCGCGCTGCCCGCGTCGACGATGGTCGTCACCCCGCGTGCACACCGGCGAGATCCGGATGCACGCCGCTTCGCGTGAAGCCTTCGAACACGTGAGCGTGCAGGTCGATGAGGCCGGGCGCCACGACTTTCCCGGCCACGTCGATGGTCTGGGCGGACTCCGCGGCCGGAATATTCGCGGCGATGCGCGCGATGACCCCGCCCTGCACCGCCACGTCCTGGGCGCCGTTCAGTCCGGTGGAGGGGTCGACGACGGCGCCGCCCTTGAGCAAGAGATCGTACATGTCACGCTCCCGATGAAGGCCGGTTCCAGATGAATTCCCAGAGCAGGTCCGCCCGCTCGACCACCGCGTCGATGTCCTCGGCGAGCAGGCATCGAGAGGCGACCATTACCTCCGCTTCCTTCCGCACGCGCTCGAGATAGCCCGCGCGGTCTCCATAGCGCTCCACCATGGACGGCCGCGGGTCCCGCGCCTTTTCGCGCTCGGCGGCGGTGCGCGCGAAGGGGAACATGGAGCCCATCATGCTCATGAGATCGCCGGGCGCTCCCTGCTCGGGGTGCCGCGGATTCCACCCGGTATAGGTGGCGAGGGGCACCCGGATCTCCATGGGCCGGATGCCCGCTATCTCGTTGCCGTCCTCGTCGACGGCGGACACGAACGTCTCGAACGGCGCCCCCACCTTGGGCGGCAGGGCGGCGATGATGCCTCGCTCGACCTCGGGCCCGAAGTCCATCCGCACCGTGCGCGCCACCCGGTCGGGAAAGGTCGCGCCGGGAATCGATTCGAACACCTTGCGTGTCTGCTCGGCCGTGACGGCCGAGCCGTCGGCGATCCGCGGGACCATGCTCGGGGGCGGCTCCGTCCCCTCGCCCACCCAGCGATCCAGATTCACGAGCGCGGCACGGAGCAGTGGCGAGTAGTCCACCGGGCTGAACATGTGGCGGCCCCGGCCGCCCGTATTGGCGTCGGCGGGAGGCGGGGAATCGCACCCGGGGTGTGCTGGGTGCCCGCCAGGAGATAGATTCGCACCTCGGGAGGCGGGGCGACGTCGCGCTGGCCCATCACGTCGGTGTGCACGAGAGAGCCGTCGCCGCGCCAGTACTCGGCGGAGCCATTGATGCTGAAGATCTTCGGCACCCGACCGCGGCGGCGCAGCCGCTCGAGCAGCGCCCCACGCTGTCCGCTCACCGGATCCTCCTGCTCGACGTCCGTGAACGGAAAGAGGCCGCCGATCGAGTGCACGGCATTGAGCGATGGCTGGCCGAAGCGGCAGTTGAACTCTCCGCGCCGCGCCCCCGCCACGTGGGGAATGACCGCGTCGAAGACGGCCCGGCCGCCCTCGTCCTCGTCCAGGGCCAGATAGAGCATGTGCCGCAGGAATCGTCCGCTCTGCGAGACGCCGAACACGCAGGCACCGGTCGAGCTGACCGGCGCTCGGATTCCCGGCCGCGGCGGACCCGAACCGCAGGAAGGCCGCGGTGTCGCGCACCGCGGTGAAGCCCAGCCCCACCACGGGCGGATCCTGGGCGCGGTAGTAGCACTGGTAGATCTTCCCGGGCTCGAAGCCGCCGGTGAGGAACACGAAGGACGGATCGGCGACCGGCGCCCCCGGCCACGCGGGCGAATCGCCAGGCGCTCCGCGGCACCGGCAGCTCGGGAGCGCCGGCATGCGCCCGCACGGTCAGCTCGTGCTCGGGATCGTCGGGCTGGGCCACGGGATGAGGAATATGGTAGCGGTCGGCGAGGGGCAGCGAATCGGCGCGGACATTGGGCCGGAACTCGCAACGGATGCGGGCGGACACGCCGGCGATGCGCGGCACGGTGAGCGCCATCATGCCGTCCTGGCGCGGGACGTCGGGCTGCCAGCCGACCCACGCCACCGTGTAGCCGTGGCGCAGGAGAAAGCCGTTGCCGAAATCCTCCGCGCGCGCGGGATCGTTCGACCGGGGCGTGCTGTTGAACATGCCGAGGGCGATCTTGCGTCCCCGGTTGGGCACGTCGAGAAGGAGGCGCCGGCTGCCCCGCCGATGGGGCGGAGGAGGTAGAAATCCGCAGAGGACTCGACCCGGCCCGCGGCGTTCCGCGGGGCAAGCTCGAGGTCGGCGATGGTCTCATGCACGGGCAGAGCCGGATCCACCTCGAAGTGGAGAACGCCCACGATCTTCTCGTAAGGGCCGGCGGCGCCGAAGGCGGCGCCGTTCAGCACGGGCTCGCGTCGCTCTATCTCGAGTCTCATCACGGACATGGCATTCCTCCTCGGGGGTGCGCGGGAGTGTAGCACGAGGCTCAGGGGCCGAACAGGCGGCGCGCAGAGCTCGGGCCCGTTCTCCCACATGACGAGGCTCACGCCCATCAGGCTCTCCCGGCGTCCAGCCGGAGGCCACGGAAACGTGAATTCCTCCGCCCACGCCGGCTTCTTCTTCTGTACCAACCAGCTCAGCAGGGCCCCGATGAAGAAGAGCAGGCCGTAGTACCAGTGAAACGTCCACGCCAGCCCGACGCCGGCGGGCGACGGCACAGGTGCTGGTGCCGAGGCATAACCTTGGGAAGCAGGGTGAGGGCGATACCCACAAGGCCGCCGATCGCGATGCTCCAGATCTTGACCGGTCCGAGCGCCTGCGACGCCGTGGGAGAGGGCGACGGCTACCGCCCGCCACGTCTGGGCGGCCGGCGCGGGAAGCTGATCCGAGCCGAGGACACTCGCGTCGGGCACGAGCAGCCGGAAGGCGCAGCACGGTGACCAGCGTGCCCACGAAGATGCCGGCGAACTGGGCGATGAACTGCTTGCGCGGATGCGCGCCCAGCAGATAGCCGCTCTTGAGGTCGGTGAGGAGATCGGCGCTGCTGCTCGCCGCGGCCGCCGGTGACGTTGGCGCTCATGAGGTTCACGTTCACGTTGCCCGGGCTGAGCGCGCCGAAGACGTGAGCTGGGTGATCTTGCCCATGGCGCCCACCGGCGTGGTGTCGGTCTCGCCGGTGACGCGGCAGGCGACGAGCGCGAGCGCGAACGACAGCGGCCACCGCGACCGCCGTCTGCCAGTACGGCATGCCGAGCGTGCGGTGGCCGAGCCAGGCGAGGCCGACGAAGCCGACGATCTGGCCCGCCACGAACCACGACGCCGGCGTCTCGATGGCCGCGATGGGATCGTGCGCGTTCCTGCCGGCCGCCGAACATCGCGCCCGGAGATCGGCGAAGGCGCGCAGCGCCGTCCGCCACTGCGAGGCCGAACGAGAGCAGGCTCGAGGTGACCATGCAGGCGACGCCGCCCCAGAGCGTCCACTGCACGATCGGCGGCGTAGCCGGCGCCCTCGATGACGCCCGCGGTGCTGGAGGATCGGGCGCGAAGATCATCCACGCGGTCACGCTGCCCAGCAGCATGCTCCAGCACACGTGAAGCCCGGTGATGGCGCCCGCGGCGATGAACATGGGCTCCCACGAGAGCATCACCGTGCGCCCCATCCACGCAGGGCCCGAACACGCGCTGGTTGAGGGCGGCGCATCCACGTGCCGATCATGCAGGGGGCGAGCTTCGCGCTCACGCAGCACGAGCCCGTCGGCCCAGAACTTGCCGACGACGGCGATGCAGGCCCGCCCACGCCGAGCGCGCGCGCCGAGCGCATGCCCTCGTCCCCGACGGAGTGAAGCGCGCGCAGCGTCTCCGCGGCCGCGATGCCGCTGGGAAGCGGAGCTGCTCGACGTTGATCATCTGGCGCTTCATGGGGATGGCCATGGTGACCCCGAGCACGGCCAGGAAGAACACCCAGGCGAGCATGCGTGGGCAGGGACATGGTGCTGGTCGTTGATCAGCATGTAGGCCGCGAAGGCCGAGATGAGCGTGCCGCCGGTGGAGTAGCCCGCCGAGCTCGCGGTGGACTGCATGCAGTTGTTCTCGAGGATGGTCATGGGCGTGCGCACGAGGCCGACGCCCGGTGCAGCGTCGTCCAGATCGCGTAGGAGAGGATGCACGCGGTGATCGCCACGCCGAAGCCCCAGCCCGCCTTGAGGCCGATGTAGAGGTTGGTGAGCGAGAGCACGCCGCCCAGCGCCGAGCCCATGAGCACCGCGCGCCAGGTGAGCTGGCGCATGCTGGTCGCCGCGGCCGCGGTAGACCTGCTCGTACCACTGGCGCTCGATCTCTTCGGGAGTGCCGCGGAAGGGCTCGATCGGCAGCACGGCCGGGGAGTGTAGCACGCCGCGAAGTTGACAAGGCAAATCGCATACGGCGAGACTCCGCGGCAGTTCACGTCGTTTCCCCGCCGAACCAAGGAGAACGCGATGGCGAATCCGAGGGTGAGTCGCAGGAACTTTCTCGTCTCCACCGCGGCCGCGGTGAGCCTCCCGCGGTGGCCGTGGGCCTGCCCGCGGCGGTGGCCTCCGCGCAGGCGAAGAGCCCCCGGCCGGGCGGCACCTTCATCTCCGCCAAGACCACGGAGGCTCCCGAGCCTCGAGCCCAATCTCGAGCAGGCCCTCGTCCCGCCATCGGCATCGACCCGCTCTTCTACAACCGGCTCGTGGAATGGAGCGCCGAGGGCAAGCTCGAGCCGTCCCTCGGCCAGAGCTGGACCACGAGCGCGGACGGCAAGACGTGGACGTTCAAGCTGCGCCGAGGCGTGAAGTTCCACAACGGCCGCGAGTTCGTGGCCGACGACGTGAAGTACAGCTACGAGCGCGTGCTCGATCCCAAGCTGGGCTCGGGAGGGCGCGGCTATCTCTCGGCCATCGAGCAGATCGACGTGGTGGACAAGCACACGGTGCGGATCACCACCAAGCAGCCGAGCGCGTCGCTCCTCGCGCGGCATGGCGGGCGGACTGGTCCTCCATCGTGCCGCGTGAGGTCGTCGAAGCGGCGACCTGCGCCGCACCGCGGTGGGCACCGGCCCCTTCATCCTCCAGGAATGGATGCCCCAGAGCCACCTCAAGGCGCGGAAGAATCCGGACTACTGGGACAAGGGCAAGCCGTACGTCGACGCCGGTGGAGATCAAGGTCATTCCCGGACGAGGCGCAACATCATCGCCCAGCTCCGCACGGGCAACATCCACCACGCCCTGCTCGAGGACAACAAGAACTACCTCCTGGTGAAGGACGACAAGCGGCTGACCGCGCTCCGCTCGCCGCGCCTCGGCTTCGACATGGTCAACGATCAACCACGGGCGGAAGCCGTTCACGGACGTGCGCGTTCGCCAGGCCATCAGCCCTCGCCGTCGACCGCAACGGAGGTGCTGCAGGCGGCCGCCTCCGGCCTGGGCTCGGTGACGGGCCCGCTGACGCCGGCCATGAAGCCGTGGGCGCCTTCCCGTGGAGACGTTCAAGGAGTGGTACACGCCGAATCCGGACCGCGCGAAGAAGCTCCTCGCCGAGGCCGGGTTCCCGAGCGGATTCAAGACGACGCTGAAGGTCATCCCGACCTTCCCCACCATGGTCGCGGGGGCCCAGGTCATCGCCGCCCAGCTCAAGAAGATCGGCGTCGACGCCCAGATCATCCAGGAGGAGTACGGCGTCTGGATCAAGGCCATCATCAAGCCGACCTTCGACTTCGACCTGACCATGAACATCACCAACGGCGACGCCGACCCGGACTCGCTCCTCTACCGGCGCTTCCACTCCGTGGAGAAGCAGTGGAACAACGACGGCGATCCCGACATCGACGCGCTCCTCGACCAGGGCAAGCTGACGGTGGACCAGGCCAAGCGCAAGGAGGTCTACGACAAGGTCCAGCGGCTCATGGTCGAGCGGGCCATCCAGATCTGGACCTTCGCCCCCGACATGATCGACGTCGACCCAGAGCTACGTCCACTACCACGCAGCACTTCACCACGAACTACTACGGCTTCCGCACCGTCTGGCTGGAGCGCTGACGTCGCGCCGCCAGATTCGCCCGCCTGATCGCCGGGCGGCCCGAGCCATGCGCCGCCTCGCGTCGGTGCCGTGTCGCCATACGTCTCGTCCGGCGCTCCATCCTGCCCACGCTGCTCGGCGTCAGCCTCGCCGTCTTCCTGATGGTGCGCCTCATCCCGGGCACGGTGGTCGAGCAGATGATCGGCACCGAGGGCACCTACAGCGAGGAGACCGATGCGCGCGCTCCGGGCCTTCTTCGGGCTGGACAGCCCTCTCCATGTCCAGTACGGGCGATGGCTGTGGTCGGTGCTCCACGGCGATCTGGGGACGAGCTGGCGGACGGGATTGCCGGTGCTCCAGATGATCCTGAGCCGGCTGCAGGTCACGGCTCGAGCTGACGCATCGGGCGCCATGCTCGTCGCCCTCGCTCGTCGGCGTGCCCGCTCGGCATCCTGTCCGCGCGCCGGGAGAACACGCGCGCTCGACCACGTGGTGCGGGTGACTGAGCCTCTTCAGCCTCTCGATTCCCGTGTTCTGGCAGGCCACGATGCTGATCCTCGCCGACTCGCTCTGGCTCGACTGGGCGCCCGCCGTCGATTTCGTGAGCCCGTTCGCAGAGCCTGCGCGCGAACCTCGCCATCATGGCGCTGCCCGAGCCTCGCCCTCGGCACCGCGGTCGCCGCCGTCTTCATGCGGATGACGCGCTCGTCGCTCCTCGAGGTGATGCGGCCAGGACTTCATCGCGGACGGCGCGCGCCAAGGGCCTGTCCGGAGCGCGGCGTGGTGTGGGGCCATGCGCTTCAAGAACAGCCTGATCCCGCTCATCACGGTCGCGGGCGTCCAGGTCGGCTACCTCCTCGGCGGCGCCGTGGTCACCGAGGAGGTCTTCACCCTCCCGGGCGTGGGCCGCCTGCTCCTGTGGGCGGTCTTCCAGCGGGACTACCCGCTCGTGCAGGGCACGATCCTCTTCATCAGCCTCGCTCTTCATGCTGATCGAATCTCGTCGTGGATCTCCTCTACGCCGTACATCGATCCGAGAATTCGCCGTGGATGACGTCGTCACCGCGCGGATGTCGGCCCCGGCTCCGGAATGGCGGGCGGCGCTGCGGCCCACCCTCCGCAACCGCCTCGTGGTGTTCGGCGCGATCCTCGTGCTCGCCCTGATCACCCTCGCCGTCTTCGCCCGCGCCATCGCGCCCTACGATCCCACCGAGATGAAGGTGGCGGACGCGCTGAAGGCGCCGTCGTGGCGCCCATCCATTCGGGACCGACCGCTTCGGCCGCGACGTGCTGAGCCGGACGATCTACGGCAGCCGCATCGCGCTCGGCGTGGCCATCTCCAGCATCGCGCATGGCCTTCGCCGTGGGCACGCTGCTCGGCCTCATCGGCGGCTACTTCGGGGCTGGGCGGACCTGGCGATCGGGCGGATCATGGACATCTGGTTCAGCTTTCCCGACCCTCATTCTGGCCATCGGCATCGCCGCCATGCTCGGCCCCGGGCTCAACAACGCGGTCGCTCGCCATCGCCGTGGTCTACGCGCCGCTGTTCAGCCGCGTCGCCCGCGGATCCGTGATCGCCGAGCGCGCCAAGGATCACGTGGTCGCGGCCCTGGGACTGGGCGCGGGCTGCCCGCGGATCGTCTTCCGCCACATCCTGCCGAACATCCGTGGCGCCCCTCATCGTCCAGGCCTCGGTGAGCCTCGCCTTCGCCATCCTCACCGAGGCCTCCTTGAGCTACCTCGGTCTGGGCACCCAGCCGCCGGATCCCTCGTGGGGCACGATGCTGAACGAAGGGCGGCACGTACCTCGAGACGGCGCCGTGGATGAGCATCTTCCCCGGCCTCGCCATCATGTTGGCTGTGCTCGGCGTTCAATCTGTGCGAGTGACGGTCTGCGCCAGCGTGCGCGCTCGAACCCCAGCTGCTGCGAGCCGCCATGGCAGGCCGCGGCCTGCGAGTTTTTCAGCGGCCCTGGAACTTCGGCGTGCGCTTCTCCCGCCACGCGGCGTGGCCTTCCGCCTTGTCCTCGGTCAGCTCGAGGGCGGCGAAGCGATAGAGGTCGACGAGCGAGGCGTCGGACAGGTTCGGAATGTCCAGGCTCCGCAGGAGCGACTCCTTGGCGAGGCGCGCCGACAAGGGAGGCAGCGACGCGAGATGGGTCGCCACCTCGAGCGTCTGATCGAGGAGGCGCGCATGGGGCACCACCCACTGGGCGAGCCCGATACGGTGCGCCTCCTCCGCGGCGAGGGGAAACCCCATGGCCAGGCGCATGGCATTGCCTCGTCCGACCCAGCGGGCGAGGCGAGCCGCCCGCCATAGGCGGGGAGAATACCGAGAGCGACCTGCGGCAACCGCCATTCCGCGCGCTCCGAGGCCACGAGCAGATCGCAGCAGAAGGTCACGATGCAGCCGGATCCCGACGGCGTAGCCGTTGACGGCGCCGACCAGGGGCTTGGGAAAATTCCCCAGGATCTCGAAGGCGCGGTCCCGTCGCTTGGGCAAGCCTTTGATGAAAGCGGCCGACGAGGCCATGGTGTGCGTCTTCGGATCCTTCAGGTTGGCCCCGGCCGAGAAGGCGCCGCCCGCCTCGTCGCCGGTGAGCACGGCGCAGCGGATCTCGTCGTCGTCTTCCATGGCGGCGAAGTGTCGGGCGATGCCCTCGTTGAAGTCGGCGCCCCAGGCATTGCGGGCCTGCGGGCGGCTCAAGGTGACGATGCCGATGTGGCCGCGCTTCTCGTAGACAACGGGCATGGTGACGTCCTCCCTACCGCAGCACGGCTTCGGCGATCCGCGTGAGCTCCGCTCCCATCTCCGCCTCCGTCTTCACGGTGGCCGGCCGCACGACCACGCGATTCGCTCCCGCATCGATCAGCCTCCGGATGAGATCCCGGTCGGCGGGCTGGCCGTACACGGAGATGGTGATGGCGGCGGGATCGCGACCCGCGTCCTTGGCGAGCCGGTCGAGGGTGGCGCGGCGATCACGCAGCTCGTCGGGGGTGATGCGGTTGGGCAGCCAGCCGTCGCCCCACGCCACCACGCGCTGGAGAACGTTCTTGGCGCCGCCGCCGAGGATCACCGGGGGTGCGGCTTCTGCGCGGGCTTCGGATAGGAGCGGACGGGCGGGAAGTCGTAGTACTTGCCGTGGAACTCGGCCTCCGGCTTGGTCCAGAGCTCTTTCATGGCGAGGATCGATTCCCGCGTCTGCGACCAGCGGTGGTCGAAGTCGCCGCCCATGATCTGCGTCTCCTCGCGCAGCCAGCCTGCGCCGATCCCGAAGAGGAAACGCCCGCCGCTGAACAGATCGAGGGTGGAGATCTCCTTGGCGAGGAGAAGCGGATGCCGCTCGGGGACGAGCACGATGCCCGTGCCGAGCTTGATGCGACTGGTCACGCCCGAGGCGCGGGCCAGGGCCACGAACGGGTCGATGAAATGCGAATAGCTCTCGGGAATGACGCCGTCCGCCGAGCCCGGGAAGCGGCTGGCCGAGTGCACGGGAATGAACGGATGCTCGGCGCACCAGAACGACTCGAAGCCGAGCTCCTCGACCTTCCTGGCCATGAAGCCGACGTCGACGAGATACGCGGGCAGTGGCACCGAGATACCGACATTCATGGGGGCCTCCTCCACCGAAGGGCCGGGTTCACTCTAGCGGGCGTCCCAGACGCGAGGCCGAGAGGATACCTCATCCAGGGTCGCCGCGCGCTGACCTCAGGCCTCGGGCGCCCACCGGCCGGGGGAGCGCACGCACGCACCTCGTGATACGATCCGGCTTGACTCGATTGCCGCTCACCCCCTGACCCCCGGTCTCATGGAGGACGTCATGGCGAAGATCAAGCACATCGCGTTGTCGACCCAGGATCCCGACAAGACCGCGCGCTTCTACATCGACGTGTTCGGGATGAAGGAGATCGGGAAGATCAACAATCCCAACGCGAGCGGGTACTACCTGAGCGACGGCGATCTCAACCTGGCCATCCTCAAGTTCAAGAACGACGCGGTGGCCGGGGTGGAGCGGGGCAAGGACTTCTCCGGCATCCACCACATCGGCTTCCAGGTGGCGAGCCTCGAAGACATCACGGAGCGGCTGGCCGCGGCGGGCGCGCCGCGCCGCGATGACGTGAACGAGGCGCTCGGCGTGGGCCAAGGCGACAGAGCACCACGCCAACGTCGAGGTCAAGTACAGCGGCCCCGACAACGTCATGGTCGACGTCTCGGAGACGGGCTGGGTCGGCACCTCCGAGTTCCACCCGTAGGGCAACCGGAGAGGGACAGGTGTCATGGACAAGGCCCGGTCTACTACCGGCAAGGCTGAAGCTCCTGCGCCAAGACGAAAGAGTTTGCTTTCGTCATGGGGAGTGCCCTTCGACGGGTTTGACGTCGAGAACGAGCCGGAGCGCGCGGCGCGACCTCGACGCCGTTCGGCATCGCGCGCGTGCCCGCGACCATCGTGGGCGACCGCGTGGTCCATGGATGGAATCCCAAGGCCCTCGCCGAGCTGGTGCGGCAGCTACGCGAGCACGCAGCAGCCTCGCCCCCGCGGAGCTGGCGCGGCGGATGGACGCGGTGCTCGCCGCGACCCAGCGCGCCATGCGCCAGATCCCCCTGAGCACCTCGGCATGAAGAAGCCGGGGCGCGACCGGTCGGTGCATCAGCTCGGCTTCCACGTCTTCCGCTTGAGCGTGTCCTTCGTCGACACGCGCGAGCAGGGCTATCTTTCCGCGGATGTCTTCGAGGAGATGGCGCCGGCCGGAATGGTGGACGGCGAGGACATCGCCCGCTACGGCGACACTCGTCCGCGCGAGAATCGCCGCCTACGTCAGGCGGGCCGGACTGGTGCGAGGGCACCGTCGGCACCTACTACGGTCCGCAGTCGACCCACGACTTCATGGAGCGCACAACGTGGCACGCCGCCCAGCATCTGCGCCAGATCTACTGGTTCCTCGAGCAGATGGGAGTGAAGGCAGAGGCGCCGCTGACCGATGCGGATCTTGCCGGGCTGCCTTTCCCGACCGAAGTGTGGTCGTAGGCGACCCACGGCAAGAGGCGCGGAGGAGAGGACCATGCCGCCGCTCATCAAGGTAACCGATCTCGCCTACGGGCGCCTGCGGTCGCCCGACCTGGACCTGGCGGAGGAATTCCTCACCCAGTTCGGGATGGTGCGGGCGGAGCGGACCCCGAGCGCGCTCTACATGCGCGGCACCGACCCCGCCCACCACATCCACGTGACGGAGAAGGGCGAGCCCGGGTTCGTGGGCTTGCCTACTACGCGCCGAGCCTGGACGAGCTCAAGCGGCTGGCCAAGAACCCGGGGCCTCGGCAGTGGAATCGATCGACGAGCCCGGCGGCGGGAAGCGGGTACGCCTGCGCGAGCCGAACGGCTACCAGATCGAGGTGGTCCACGGGATCAAGCGGCACAAGCGCCATTCCCGTGAAGCGCCAGCCGCTCAACCTGGGGAACGACGGGCTCAAGCGGGCCGGCGCGCCGATGCGGTTGCCCAAGGGGCCGTCCGCGTGAAGCGGATCGGGCACGGCGTCATGGCGCGCCGCCCGACGTGGCGGCGACCGCGCAGTGGTTTCGCGACACGCTCGGCTTCATCTGCTCCGACGACATCTACGCGGGCACCAAGGACAACATCATCGGATCGTTCAATCGCTGCGACCGCGGTCGAGAGTACGTCGACCACCACGTGTTCTTCTGCGTCAAGAACGAGCGGGCGGGTCTCAACCACCTGTCGTACGAGGTGCAGGACATCGACGACGTCTTCATGGGGCACCAGCACCTGGCGCAGCTCGGCACCTACGAGCACATGTGGGGGATCGGGCGGCATCTCCTGGGGAGCCAGATCTACGACTACTGGTCGGATCCGTGGGGGCGGGTGCACGAGCACTGGTCCGACACCGACCGGCTGAACGTCAAGAACGGCTCGAACCTGCTCTCGGCCGAGGAAGGCTTCGTCTCGCAGTGGGGTGAGCGGCCGCCCGAGAAGTTCATCGGCCGCGTCTGCCCGTAGAGGAGCGATCCCGCGCCATGGCGACCAATACCGTCCGCGTCGGCAACGTCGAGATCATGGCGCTGTCCGACGGCCTGCTCGAGTTCGATCTCTGCAACTTCTTTCCGACCATCCCGGAAGACAACTGGAAGCCGTACGAATCTCACCTGACCCACGATCACCACGTCCGCTTCAACCTGGGCTCGTATCTGATCCGGCACCGAAGGGCGGACCGTTCTCGTCGACACGGGACTCGGGCCTCGTCCTACCGGACACGCCTGATGTCCCGTGGGGCGAGCTCCTGCGCGATTTCAGGCCAAGGGCGTGAGGCCCGGACGAAGTGGACATGGTCTTGCTGACGCATCTCCACCGCGACCACGTTGGCTGGAACCTCCGGCGTGAGGACACCCGATGGGTGCCGACCTTTGGCAAGGCGCGCTACTGGATGAGCGCCAAGGACTGGGAGGCGTGCCACGAGCCGGAGATCCAGCCCCAGCGCTTCCCCAACGCACCCACCTGTGTCTGGCCGCTCGCCGAGCTGGGCCTGATCGAGCTGATGCAGGGTGAGCACAGCATCACGCGTGAGCTCACGGCCGTTCCCACGCCCGGGCACACGCCGGGGCACGTGAGCATCCTCGTCACCTCGCAGGGCGAGCGCGCGCTGGTGCTGGGAGACGCTGCCCACAGCCCCGTGCAGCTCGAGGAGATGGACTGGGTGTCGCGGGCCGACATGGATCCCGAGCTCACGCGCCAGACGCGCCGGACGCTGGTGGAGCGCCTCGAGCGCGAGCAGATCCTCGTGGCGGCCGGACACTTCCCCGCCCCGGGCTTCGGCCGGATCGTGCGCCTCAACGGTCGCCGCTACTGGAAGGGCCTCTAGATCGGATGCAGGAGACCCACCGGCGAGATCGCCTGCTCGCCGTCCCACTTCGCGTCGACGGCCTCGGACGACATGACGCGACAGACGCTCTGCCTGGACGGAGGCTTGACGCGGTGACGACGACGCGATTGCGACGGAGCGCATGCCACGCCGTGCCGGATGCGGCTGCTGCCCAGTCGGCCATGGCCTCGGGCAAGCGCGGACGCCCGAGCAGCGCCGGTCGCGCATGGTCGGACCGGCGACGCGCACCGAGGCCGCCGGCACGACCGCGAACACGGGAGTGCGCGGCTACTCTCCCCGCCTCCCGCGTGAGCCCCATTCGCGGCCTCATCGACTTCCACACCCACGCGGCGCCCGATGTCTTCGGCCGCGCCGTGGACGACGACGAGCTCGCCTCCTCGCCGCGGCGCGCGAGATGGAAGCGGTGGTGTTCAAGAGCCACGTCACCATCACCGCCGACCGCGCGTGGCTCGCCCGCAAGCACGTGGCGGGGGTCAAGGTATTCGGCGGCGTCACCCTCAACCGGGCCGTGGGCGGGCTCAATCCGCAGGCCGTCGAATGGATGTGGCGGATGCAGGGCGGCTACGGCCGCGTGGTGTGGTTCCCGACCTTCGACGCGGACAATCACGTGCGCCACGCGGGCACGGCGCCCTCGGGCATCGGACGTGGTAGACGAGGGCGGGGCGGTGCTCCCCGTGGTGCGTGACATTCTCAGGATCTGCGCGAGCCCAGCAGCTGGTCGTGCATACTGGCCACGCCTCGGCCGAGGAGGCCCTCGCCCTCATCGCCGCCGCCCGCGAGGAGGGGTGCGATCGCATCGTGGTGACCCACGCGCAGTTCGACGTGGTCGCGATGAGCGAGGCGCAGATGAAGAAGGCGGCGGACATGGGGGCGAAGATGGAGCCTGCGCGCTGGGCATCCTCGTGGGGCCGGAGGCGCCGCTCGAATGGATGCGCCATTCGCCGCAAGGTGCCGCTCGCCCACACCGCCAAGTGCATTCGAAGCGTGGGGCGCTCGCCACTTCGTCGCTCGGGACCGATCTGGGGCAGAGCGGCAATCCCACCCCCGCCGACGGGCTCCAGATGTTCGTGGCGGGCCTGCAGGCCGAGGGGATCAGCCGGGAGGAGATCGACACGATGGGTCGGGAGGTCCCGGGCGCCCTTCTGATGGGATAGCGGCCACGTGACAGGAGCGCTCGGGCTGGTTAGAATGGTGGGCGTGGAAACCAGGACGATGAAGGCAGCCCGGGTCACTGTCGTGGTGGGCGCGCTCCCTGCTGGGGTCCGGAAGCGCTCCGGCCGCCCATGCGCAGGACGTCAAGCAGCCCCCGATATCCGCATGATGCTGACTCAGCCCTCCACCCGCCTGGCCGACTCTCCTCCCGCCCCCGATCTTCGCGACCTGCCGAAGGCCAAGATGGACAGGCCCTCGAGCCAGCTGCCCATCACGGTGACTCTCGGCGATCCGCGCTGCTATCCGGGTGAGGGAGACGGGTTCATCGATCCTCGACAGCTCAGAGATCCGCGCTCGCGAAGGTCTCACTAGCTTTCGCCGCCGGGCGTCCTCCGGCCCTCTCCTGAAGCCCGCCCCGTTCCGATACGTGCGGCCGCACACGCTTGCGGACGTCGTGAAGCTCCTGAGCGGTGGCGACCCTGACGTCAAGATCCTCGCGGGCGGGCAAAGCCTGGTGCCCATGCTCAACCTGCGCCTCCTCCGCCCCGCCGTCCTCGTGGATCTGAATGGTGTGCCGGGCCTCGACGGTATCGCTCCAGATGCCGGGGGCGGCTCTCACCATCGGCGCCCTCGTGCGCCATGCCGATCTGATGGCGGCGCCGCTCGTGATCGAGCGCGCTCCCTCCTCGCGGAGGCCGCCCGTCACGTGGGCCACGCGGCCATCCGGCATCGCGGCACGCTGGGGGCAGCCTCGCCCATGCCGATCCCGCCGCCGAGCTGCCGGCCGCCCTCGTGGCCCTCGACGCGCGCTTCGTTCTCGAGGGCGGGAAAGGCCGGCGACATGTCTCCGCCGCCGATTTCTTCCAGGGGCTCCTGACCACGGCGCTCGCTCCGGACGAGATCCTCGTCGAGGCGCATGTCCCGCCCCAAGGGCCGGGCTGGGGATTCGCCGAGATCGTGCGCCGGAGCGGCGACTTCGCGGTGGCCGGCGTGATCGCCCACGTCCGCCGGAGGCCAGGCTCTGTGGTCCGCTGTGACGTCGCGAGGCTCGTGGGCTTCGGCGTGGGCGACCGGCCCGTGCGCTTCCGCGCGGCCGAGGACCTCCTCCTGAGCGACGATGACGGGCTGTCGATCGCCCGCGTCGCCGGGGCGGTGACCTGTGATCCACCAGACGACGTCCATGCCTCCGCCGACTATCGCCGTCACCTTGCGCGCATCCTGACCGGAGACGTCCTGGGCCACGCCCTCGGGCGCACGGAAGGAGCGCGCCGGTCATGATCGAGCCGGCCGAGCGCATGGCCATCCGTCTCACCGTGAACGGCCGCGAGGTCGCGCGCGAGGTCACCGCCCGCCGCTCGCTCGCCGACTTTCTCCGGGACGACCTCATGCTCACGGGCACGCACGTGGGCTGCGAGCACGGGGTGTGCGGAGCCTGCACCGTGCTCGTGGACGGGCCGCAGCGCGCGGAGCTGCCTGCTCTTCGCGGTCCAGCTCGACGGCGCCACCGTGACCACCATCGAAGGCCTCACGCCTCCCGACAGGCTTGAGCCCCGCTTCAGCAGGCCTTCTGCGACAGGCACGCGATGCAGTGCGGCTTCTGCACGCCCGGCATGATCGTGGTGAGCCACGGAATTGCTGGAGAAGAATCCGGCCCCCACCGCCGGTGAGATCCGCGAGGCTCTGGCCGGCCAGCTCTGCATGTGCACGGGCTACGTCAACATCGTGAAGGCCGTCGAGCAGGCCGCGGCCACGGCCCGCGGCGCGAGGGAGAGGCATCATGAGCGGGCCGTGGGTCGGCGCTCCCCTGCCCGTCAAGGAAGACGTCCGCCTCGTGGCCGGGCGGGGACGGTTCATCGACGATCTTGGATCGCCGGGGATGCTTCACGCGGCCGTCCTTCGGAGCCCGCACGCGCACGCCCGCATCCGCTCCATCGACGCGCGGCCCGCTCTCGCCTATCCGGGCGTCACCGCCGTCATCACCGGGGCCGATGCCGCCCGCCTGTCCGGGCCGATCCGGCCCCTCATTCCCACCACCGCCGCCGTGCCCGACTACTGCCTCGCCGTCGACGTCGTGCGCTACGTCGGCGAGCCCGTGGCCGCGGTGGCCGCGACGGACCGCGCCACCGCCGAAGACGCCCTCGAGCTCATCCGCGTGGAATACGAGGCGCTCCCCGCGGTGGTGGATCCGCACGAGGCCATGCGGCCCGGCGCGACCCTCCTCTACCCGGAGCTCGGCACCAACGTCGTCTGGCACGACACGCTGAGCTACGGCGATGTCGACGCCGCCATGGCGCGGGCCGACGGGGTCTTGCGCGAGCGCTTCGTGATACAGCGCTATGCCTCGACGCCGCTCGAGACCTTCGGGGCCATGGCCGCCTACGACCCGGGGACGGACGGCTTCGAGTTCTGGACGAACGACCAGCGCCCGGGGCTGACCATCTCGATCCTCGCCGCGTCGCTCGGCGTACCGCAGTCTCGCCTCAGATTGAGCTGCCCCGACATCGGCGGGGCCTTCGGCAACAAGCGGCGGCCGGCCTATCTGCTCATCTGCGCGCTCCTCTCGCGCGGGGCGGGCCGGCCCGTGAAGTGGATCGAGGATCGCGTGGAGAACCTCACCGCCCTCATGCACGCGTGCAACGGCGTGATGGACGTCGAGCTCGCCTACCGCGCCGACGGCACGCTCCTCGCCCTCGGCGTGCGCGACGTGGCGGACGAGGGAAAGAACCTCCTCACCCCCACCCAGCACAACCTGATCAAGCTCGGGAACATCGCCAACGGCTACCGCATCCCGGCCATCCGCTACGAGGCCTGGTCGGTGCTCACCAACAAGTGCCCGAGCGGAGCCAATCGCGGTATCGGCAAGCCCTTCATGTGCTTCGCCGTCGAGCGATCGATGGCCATCCTCGCCCGGCGCCTCGGCCTCGATCCCGCGGAATTGCGGCTGCGCAACTACGTCACGGCGGCCGAGATGCCCTACACCACGCCCCCGGGCGCCCAGTACGACAGCGGCGACTATCCGGCCACTCTCCACACCGCGCTCGAGCGCTTCGACTATGCCGGCTGGCGCGCCGGAGCAATCACGCGCGCGCCAGGAGGGCCGCCTCCTCGGCATCGGCATCGCCACCTCCGTCGAGCCTGCGGGCACCAATCTCGCCTCGTACGAGCTCGTCACGGGCCGCCGGAGCGTCTCCGGATCGGCCGAGGCCGCCATGGTACGCATGGAGCCGGACGGCAATGTGCGCGTGGCCATCGGTGATCCGGCGAGCGGCCAGGGCTACGAGACGGTCATCGCGCAGATCGTGGCGGACGAGCTCGGGCTCGTGCCCGAGGCCGTCTCGGTGGCCCGCGGCTTCGATTCCTCCGATGTCGCCGTGGCTCTATCTCTCCGGCAACTACTCGAACAAGTTCTCCGTCACCGACGTGGGCGCGATCGTGGGCGCGGCCCGCCTCGTCGCGGACAAGCTGCGCCGGCTCGCCGGGCACCGGCTCGAGATCGCCCCGGCCGATCTCGACCTGCGCGACGGCGCCGTGGTGGTGCGGGGAGCGCCGGACCGGCGCGTCGCCTTCGTCGAGCTCTGCCGCACCGCCTACGCCGACGTGCTGGGATTGCCCCCGGTGAAGCCCCGGGCTCGAGGCTCATCACGCCTACCAGAATCCGCTCGCCGCCCCTGTCGATGCCGACGCGGCGCGTGCGCTCCCAGCTCGTCTTCTCCAACGCGGCGCACTGCTGCCTGGTCGAAGTGCACCCGCGCACGGGCGCGGTCACCGTGCTCAAGTACGTGGTGGTGCACGACTGCGGGCGTGAGCTCAATCCGCTCATCGTCGAAGGCATGGTGCACGGCTCGACGGTGCACGGCATCGGCGCGGCGCTGCTCGAGGAATTCCGCTACGACGAGCAGGGCCAGCTCCTCACCGTCCACCTTCCTCGACTACCTGAAGCCCACGGCCACCGACGTGCCCGAGATCGAGGTGGATCGGCTCGAGCATCCCTCACCCTTCACGGCGCTCGGGGCCAAAGGCGTGGGAGAGGGCGGCGCCATCCGGGGCCCGCCGCGGTGGCCAATGCCGTCGAGGACGCCCTGTCCGCGTTTGGCGTCACCGTCCGCGAGCTCCCCATCACTCCCGAGCGCGTATGGCGCTGGATCGCTCGCGACCAGACTTCCTGAGCCTCTGATCGCTCCGTTCCGACTTTGTGAATGCCCTTCGAGCCAATGTCTCCGGTTGACCGACGGAGGCGGCCGGACTACGCTGAGCCACCCTCGAGGCGCTCGAACCCCGACCGACACGGAGGCTTCCCAACGTGCACGATCTGATCATCGACAACGCGCGCATCATCGACGGCCTGGGCGCTCCCGCGCGCGAAGGTGGCGTGGCGGTGGCGGGCGGCCGCATCGCCGCCATCGGCAAGGACCTGGGCGCGGCGAAGCAGAGAGTGGACGCGCAGGGCCTCGTCCTCGCCCCGGGCATCGTGGACATCCACACTCACTACGACGCCCAGCTGACCTGGGATCCTTTCGCCACGCCGTCCACCGCGCTGGGGGTGACCACGGTGGTCATCGGCAACTGTGGCTTCACCATCGCGCCCTGCCGTCCCCAGCATCGGGACGTGATCATGCGGAATCTCACCCACGTGGAGGGCATGTCGCTCGAGGCCATGCGGGCGGGGATCAGCTGGGATTTCGAGAGCTACCCCGAGTACCTCGGCTCCATCGAGCGGCGGGGCGTGGTACCCAACGTCGCCTCGTTCGTCGGCCACTCCTCGGTACGCACGTACGTGCTCGGCGAGGACGCGAGCAAGCGCCCGGCCACCGAGGCGGAGATCGCGGAGATGCGCCGGATCGTGCTCGACGCGGTCCGGGCGGGGGCCATCGGCTTCGCCACCTCCACCCTCGAGCAGCACAACGGTGAGGCGGGCATCCCCATGCCCTCGCGGCTCGCCGACGAGAAGGAGATGCTCGCCCTCACGGGCGCCCTGGGCGAGGCGGGACGCGGCATCTTCATGCTCACCAAGGGCATGACCTCCACCATCCCCTGGCTGGAGAAGATCGCGGATGCCAATGGCCGGCCCGTGATGATCGCCGCCATGTTCGTGGATCCCGGCGATCCGCGGCGCGTCTTCAAGGAGCTGGGGAGATCGAGCAGGCGCGGTCGCGCGGCCACGAGCTGTGGGCCCAGGTGGGCTGCTTTCCCTCGGCATGGAGTTCACCCTCCGCCATCCCTATCCTCTCGAGGCGCTCATGGCCTGGCGGCCCGCCCTCGAAGCGCCGAGCGAGACGCGCTACCGTCAGATCCTCGCCGATCCGTCGTTCCGTCGCGCCCTCATGCACGAGATGGGGCAGCCCGGCGTGCCCAACCGCATCAGCAACGAGAACTGGGACTACCTCACGGTGATGGAAGTGAAGAAGCCGGCCCTTCGTCACCTCGAGGGCAAGATCATCGGACAGCTCGCGCGCGAGCAGAAGCGAGACCCGTGGGATGTGTTCCTCGATCTGGGCCTCGAGGACGACCTCGACACCATGTTCGACTGCCGTCTCTTCAACACGGACGAGAAGAAAGTCTCCGAGCTCCTCCGGCACCCCTGCGCGGCGGTGGCGCTGTCCGACGCGGGAGCGCATCTCTCCTTCCTCTGCGACGCGGGCTTCGGTCTCCATCTCTTCGGCCACTGGGCGCGCGAGCGCGGCGACCTGACGCTCGAGGAGGCCGTCCGCGCGGTGACGAGCACGGTGGCCGACGCCTATCGCATCCCCGGCCGCGGGCGGATCGCTCCCGGCGCGTGGGCAGATCTCATGCTCTTCGATCCGGCCACGGTGGGGCGAGGCGAGAAGCGTCGCGTGAACGATCTGCCCACGGGCGCCTCGCGACTCGATACGCCGGCGGTGGGACTCCACGGCGTGTGGGTGAACGGTGTGCGCACGGCCGATGCCAAGGGCGTGATCGCCGACTGCGGCCGCCCCGGCCGCCTCCTGAAGGAGTTCGGCGCGTAGCGCAGTAGACGTAGCTGCTCCGTGGTCCGTTTACACGCCCCGTGATTATATCGAGCCGCGTGTGCGCGCGGCTCTCGCCCCCTTCGTCTGTAAACGCACGCTCCTGTGCCGCCGTCAGAACCGGCAAGCAGCCAACCGCCCCCGACGGGGCACAGGAGGAGACACTATGCAACGATTCACGTGGCTCATGGGGGCGCGGCCGTGGTGGTCGCGCTATGGGCTCCCTTGGCGGGTGCTCAAACGGTCACGCAGGACACGTCCAGCGCTTCGACGCCGTCGCAGAGCGCCCCGCCGGACACGCGAGGCACGCAGGACAGGCAGCGCGGCCAGGGCGGAATGCAGACGCCCGGACAGGGAACAGAGAGCAGCGGGCAGGATCAGACCGGCGGGCGGCCGGGCACGACCGATCAGGACAGCGGACAGACCCCCACAGGCAGCCAGCAGGACTCGCAGACCACTCCGAGGACCACGCGCTTCAGCGGACAGGGACAGGCGCGAGGCAGCCTTGGCCAGGGGCAGACCGGCGGCCGGCAGTATACGCAGGATCCCGGCCAGGGACAGGCCGGCTCGTCGACCGGCACGCCGCCGCAGAGCGGTGGCACGCCCAGCACCTCGCGCTTCGGCGAGGGGCGTCGATACACCCAGGACGGCGGCCAGGGACAGGGCGGCTCGTCGACCAGCGCGCCGCCGCAGAGCGGTGGCACGCCCAGCGCCTCGCGCTTCGGCGAGGGGCGTCGATACACCCAGGACGGCGGCCAGGGACAGGGCGGCTCGTCGCAGGGTACGCAGGGTGGCGGCTCGAGCCAGCCCGGCAGCATTCATCGCGACGTGCAGCAGGTGCGCCAGGACAATCGCGACATCCGGCAGGACCGGCGCGACATCGGGCGCGACGTCCGGGACATCCGGCAGGACCAGCACGAGCTCGCCCGCGACAATCGCGAGATCCAGGGTGATCGCCACGAGCTCGCTCGCGATCAGCGGGAGATTCGCCAGGACAACCGCGAGATCGGCGGAGACGTTCGAGAGCTCGCTCACGATCGCTCCCAGCTGCGCGAGGCCCTGAGGGCCGGCGACTACCAGGCCGCCACGCGCGAACGGGCCGAGATCAGGGGCGATCGGCAGGAGCTGTACCACGACCGCCAGGAGCTCGCCCACGATCAGCGTGAGCTCCGCAACGATCGGCAGGAGCTTCGCCACGATGTGCAGGATCGCAATCAGGATCGGCGCGAGCTCGCCCAGGACCACCGCGAGCTCGGCAATGACCGGCGTGACCTTCGCCAGGACTACCGCAATCGCTATGCGGACAGGACGGCGCTCGCCCAGGACTATCAGAACCGCTTCCAGAACCAGTCGCGCGGCCAAACCCCAGGCTTTGGCCAGTCGTCCAGCTCGGCCCAGACGCCGAGCTACAGCCAGCGTCCGGGCTATGGCCAGGCGCCGGGCAATAGCCAGACCCCAAGCTATGGCCAGCGCCCGAGCTACGGTCAGACGCCGGGCAATAGCCAGACCTCAAGCTATGGCCAGCGCCCGAGCTACAGCCAGGCACAGAGCTACAGTCAACGGCCGAGCTATTCACAGGGCGCTCCGAGCCGCTTCGCGGCCCGCAGTGGTGTGCAGTACGCCAGTCGGGGATCAGGCAGAAGGTAGTCCGTCGCACGGCCGGGCTGGGCGCTCGTCAAGCGCTCAGCCCAGCCGCTTCCATCCAGCGCGGCCGTTCTCTCATCGATTTCTCATACACCGTCAATGGCCTCCCCGGGCGGAGCTGGCTGTAAACGTCGACGGCTCACCTTGCGTCGTATGTGCAGAAGGCGGGTCAGGGTCGCAGCTCATGCGGCCCGCGCGGCCCGCACGCAGCGGACCCGAGGGTGGAAGGGAGAGACTCTGATGCTCAAAAAGATGCTCGTCGGAAGCGTGATCGGCCTGGCGGCCCTCGCTGGCTCCGCTGGCACGGGGCACGCTGGAGTGAGCGTGGACCTTGGCATTCATCTCGGCGCGCCGGCGCCACTCGAGCCTGTACCGGCGAGCCCCGTCTATTACGCTCCCACGGCGGGGGCCAACCTCTTCTCGTTCGACGGCGACTTCTACGTCTTCCTGGGCACCAAGTGGTACGTCGGCCCCGCCCAGGTTGGCCCGTGGTCGGAGCTGCCCCTGAATTTGTCCCGCGCCCTGTGCTCGCGGTTCCCGTGCAGTACTATCGCGTGCCGCCTCGGGAATGGACGCATTGGCGGCGTGATGCCCCTCCCCGATGGGCGCCCGCGTGGGGCCGGCGTTGGGAAGAGCATCGCCATGGTCCGCCGCCTCCCTACCACGGCTCCTATCGGGATGACCGTCGCGACAACCACGTGGCCTATCGCGATGATCGACGCGATGATCGACGCGACGACCGGCGGGGCGACTGGCGCGATCGGGATCGGTATCGGGACGACCGGCGGTAACGCCTCAGAAGAGTCGAGCGCACCAAACGGCCGCACGCGAGCTTCGCGTGCGGCCGAGGTGTTTCACCGTCCCTGACGGGCAGCCTAGTGCCGAAGCTCCTGGACGCTCTTGACCGGAGTGCCATCCTGGCGGGCGATGGCGCGCCGGGCCGGGCCGGTCTGATCGCCAAAGGTCGGCTGCCAGCAGGTGTGCTTGCCGGCTCCGCCCACCACGATCACCGATAAATCGTCGGGCGACTTCACGATGGGCAGAAGCGTGTCGGGCGAATCCACCACGCCGCGGTGGTCGACATGCAGGCGTCGGTACTCTTCGCCGAGGCGGCCGAGGGGGAAGCGCGCATTCTCGAAGATGAACTCTTTCACCTGTCGCTTGCTGTAGCCATCCCGTGCGATGGTGGCCGCGTGCTCGGGGCCCAGCGACAGGAGGGGCTGGCCATAGGCGAGAAGGTTGTTGCTGCCCGCCTGACCCATGGCCCCGGCGACGATCTTGAGCACGCCCAGGCCCGTGTAGCTGTAGTGATCCTGGATATTGTGTGGGCCCTCGCAGCCCATGACCGTCACCGTGCTCACGTCGAGCGGGAAGCCATGCTCGACGTGGAGAGGCTCCCACGGGCTCTCCGCCTCGTTCTCCGCGACGCAGTAGGCGATCTTGGCCGGACTCCCTGCGTCGATCGGTCGCCGGTGCCGGGCAGGCCGCCCCCACATTCATGAGGAGCAGGCGCACGGCCCGCCCGATTGTCATGTTGGCGCGAAAGCCCTGACCGAAAGCGTTGTAGCCCGCATTGATGGCGAGCTCGCGCGCGATGGGTCCATTGACGATCATGATCGGAGCCACCGGGTGCGTGGTGGCCTGGATCGAGTCGAGGTTGAAGGCGGGATCGGAGAGGGCTTCGATAGCCGTGATGATCACCGGCATGTACTCGGGCTTGCACCCTGCCATGACCGCGTTGACGGCGATCCGCTCGACGGTCGCCTCACCCTGCCGCGGGGGCAGGATGGCGACGACGTCGAGCGGATCGCGATCGGTCCAGCGCAGAAACTCCTTCACGTCCCTGTCCGTGGGCGGAACGATGGGCAAGCCGTCCGTCCAGCCGCGCTCCTGGTAGAGGCCGTTGACGGCCGCATAGGAGGCATCCAGTCGAAACGTCTTGGCCGCGGGACCGGGCGCGTTCATGCTTTGGTCACCGCGCGGACCACCAGATCGATGGCCAGGTCGGCCTTCTTGACGACTTCCTCTTCACGGATGCCGCCCAGCGGATGGGGAATGAGGGCAAGGGGCAGGTCGGCCAGACCGCGGTTCCTCGCCTCCAGCTTGGCCAGCTGCTCGAACTCGAATGTCCCCATCACGACCGTGGGAATCCCGTGTTGCTCCAGCACGATGGCGCCGTGGATACTCCACGACGTGCACGAGCCTCAGTCCGCGCTCCCGACCAGGACAAAGTCGCACTTGGTGAGATCGGCCATGATCGAGGGCGACGGCGGCCCGGCAATGCCCTTCTCGCGCTTGACGACGTCGCGGACGCCGTAGCGCTCCTTGAGGCGCGCCACCACGGCCAGCATCAGCGTGCCCGCATTGGCCTTGCTGTTGTCGAGAATGCCCGCGCGCATGCCCTCGAGGCTGGCGAGGCGGGGGCCAAGCCGGCGGCGAGAATGCGCGGCTCGGCGGTGGGGTCGTACAGCAGGTCTCCTGATTCGCTCATCGTCGTCTCCTGTTCGGCGGCCCTGTCCGGCGGCCATGGGAACGCGGGGAGCGGATGAACCCGCTCCGGCTATCGTGACAGGGAGAATACACCAGGCGCGAGACCTCCGGCGCGGATCCACGCACGCGGTGTGCTACCGTGGTGAAGCTTCGCCCGACCCTTCGTGCCGCTGCCGCCGTCAAGGAGATGCCCGATGACGTTCAAGCTGAGAACCCGCGCGCTGACCGCGATCGCCATGGGCGGACTGCTCGTGGCCGCAGGCTGCAGCTCGCTCAAGGTGAACGTCATTCGTGATCACGCCATCACCATTCCACCCGGATCCACGTGGGCCTGGGGCCCGGCGCCGACCGAGAAGAAGCCGGACGAGCTCGATCCCCGCGTGAACAACAGCATCATCCACGACCGCGTGCAGCGGGCGGTGGAGCGAGTGCTGGCCCAGAAGGGCTACCGCCAGACCGATCCCAACAGCGCCGACTTTCTCGTGGCGTACCGCGTGGGGGTGAAGGACTCGCGCCAAGTGGTGACGCAAGCCGCGCCGGTCGGTCCCTACTGGGGCGGCTGGGGATGGGGATACTACGGCCCACCTCCCATGGTGACGTCGCGCGAGATCACGTACGCGGAGGGCGCCCTCATGATCGACATCATTCAGCGATCGACGGGGCAGCTCGCCTTCCGGTCGATCGGGGTCGACCAGAACGTGACGGGCGCCAACGGCTCCGAAGCGCAGATCCAGAAGACCGTGGAGAAGCTCCTGCAGGAGCTGCCCTAGTCGTATCGCTCGATCAAAGGAGACGATGGCATGGCTGAGAGCGCCGCGCGCTTCACCCTGATCACCGCCGCCCGTCTGCTCGACGGCACCGGCTCCGCCCCCGCCGAGCAGGCCGCCCTGCTCGTCGAGAACGGCCGCGTGGTCAAGCTCGGCCGCGCCGCCGACGTGCGCGCGCCGGAAGGCGCGTCGGTGGACCGGAAGGACTACGGCGACGCGACGATCCTGCCCGGTCTCGTGGACGCGCACACCCACCTCGTGGCCCCCGGCGACGGCACCCTCGGCGACGACATCGCCAAGGAGGACGACGACTTCCTTCTCCTCCAGGCCGCGAAAATGCCCGCACCCTGCTGCATTCCGGCGTGACCACGCTCCGTGAGAACGGCGCCAAGGGCAAGGTCGCCTTCTCGCTCCGCGAGGGCGTGCGGCGCCAGCTCACGCCGGGCCCGCGCATGGTCATCTGCGGGCGGCCCATCGCGATCACCGGCGGTCACATGGGCTACTTCGGCTCAGAGGCGAACGGGGAGGTCGCAGTGCGCGCCGAGGTACGCAAGCTGCTCAAGGAAGGCGCCGACTACATCAAGATCGTGGCAAGTGGCGGCTCGACGCGCACCTCCGATCCGAACCGCGCCTCGTACACCGTGGCCGAGCTCGCCGCCATGACCGACGAGGCGCGCCGGCACGGCAAGCTCACGGCCGCCCACTGCACCTCGGGGCAATCCATACAGAACTGCCTCGACGCGGGCGTGGACATGATCATCCATTGCATCTTCACCGAGCCCGACGGCACGTATCACTTCCGCCCCGATCTCGTGGAGCGGCTGGTGGCCGCCAAGGCCTGGGTCAATCCGACCCTCTATGTGATGAAGGCGGGCATCGAGCGCCAGCGCGAGGCGAGAGAGCGCGAAGGACGCCTGACGCCGGAGCTGGAGGCGCAGTTCGAGGCCGCGCGGCGCGCCCTGGACGTGCGCGTGGATGCCGTGCGCCAGATGAGCGAAGCCGGCGTTCTCATGACCGCGGGGTCGGACTCGCCGTGGGGCTGGTACGCGCCCAGGCGAATTCGTCCACGAGATCCACATGCTCGCCCAGGCCGGGCTGTCCCTACTCGGAGGCGATCGTGGCCGGTACCGCGGGCGCCGCCGATTCGATCGGCGTGGGCGCCGTGGCCGGCCGGCTCCTTCCCGGCCGCTCCGCCGACGTGCTGGTCGTGCGCGGCGATCCCACCCGCGACATCACCGCACTGTGGAACACTCTCGACGTCTACCAGTCAGGTCATCGCGTAGCCCGCGGCGTGGGGTAGTGCGCCGTGTAATTCCTACCTGAAGGTAAGGGTCGACCCAGTTGGCCCCGGTTGTTTCTTCTCTAGAGATCCTATCCTCGTCGTAGCTCCCTGAAAGAAAGGCAAGTTGGGGGCACGGACACCATGGAAAGCCCGGCACGGCCGTTGCTTGATCCCCTGATACACCCATCAGCACATTCACCCACCTTCCCGGTCCACAGAGCGTAAGGCAGCCATGACCGGGCTGGAGGCGAACAGAACGTGAATTGTCTCGAGGCCCGGGCGGAGTTCACCGCCCTCGTTGATGGAAAGATCGGTCTGTCCGAGTGGGTCCCCCTCGAAGCGCACGTGGCCAAGTGTGCGGACTGCCGAAAATTGCTGGACCGCCTCTACAGCATGAAGCCCCGGAACGAACCGCAATGGGCACGGGCCTCGACAGGGCCGATCGAGCTTCCCGACGAGTCTACCGACATCATCGAAGTCGTGACACCGGCACATCGGTCATCCGCATCGTGCGGTCTGGGTGAGCGTCGCGGCGGTGGCCCTGATGCTGGGAGCCGTAGGAGGGCTCGTGGCCTACGGCTCCCACCTAAACCTTGGATCATCCCTCGTCGCCCTGCTCTACAAGGTTCGGCCAGAAGCACGCCATCCCGAAGTCGCTCCTGCCCCGTCTCTGTCTGCGCCGCCCCAGAACATTAGGCCAGAAGGACGCCAAGCTGACGTCGCTGCTACCCCGTCCCCGTCGGCGCCGCCCCAGAACATTAGGCCGGAAGGACGCCAAGCCGAAGTCGCTTCTACCCCGCCCCCGCCAGCGCCGCCCCAGAACGTTCGGCCAGAAGGACGCGCGCCCGAGGTCGCGGCGGCCCCGCCCCCGTCGGCGCCGCCCCCAGAACCCGTTCCACCGAAGAGCACACCGCCGGTGGAGTTGGCTCCCCCGAAGCCGGCGCCGCCCGTGAGCGCCCCCGAGCCAAAGATCTCCGGCAAGGCCAAAGAAAGCTCCGCGCGTCCGCCCGCGTCGCTGTCCCCAGCCCCGTCGCTACCCTCGAGAGTCAGCAAGCCACCGCGCCCCGCCACGAGCAGCGAGGCCACCGCGGCAATGTCAGAACCCGAGCCGCCGGCAATCGACCCGAGCGCCCTGGTGGAAGCGGGGAAGATCGACGTGGCTGTCCAGCTCTCCGTGCGCAACCGGAAAGATGCCGAGCGCGATCTCACGATGCTGCTCACGCGAGTCGGCGGCACCAAGTTTGGCCATGGCCAAAGCACCACCTTGATGGCCAGCGTGCCCCGCTCCAGCTACAGCGAGTTCACCCGCGGCCTCACCCAGATCGGCTCCTGGCAGCTCGAAGCGGGCCGATCCTCTCTGCCCGATCCCGTACACGTAGCCGTCAAGCTCGCAAAATAGAGAACAGGGCGCCCCGTGCGGTTCGATAGAGAGCGGGTAGGAACGCCCACCTCCGACTCTCCGCCAGTCTCACTAGCTCGGTGGGGGTGTCGGGGAGGAGCGCGATCCGACGCTCTCACCCGATGGGAGGCGTAGGGCGAGCTCCGACCTCCACCGTCTCACTAACTCGGTGGGGTGTCGGGGAGGAGCGGCGACCGCTCCCCTGACTTAATAGAGATGACAAGAAGCGAGATGGCCCGCCCCGAAGTCGCGCGGCGCCGGACGCTCGACGCGGCAGCGGTCGAAGGCCATGGGGCAGCGCGGGTGGAAGCGGCAGCCCTCGGGCACGTCAAGGGGACTCGCCACTTCGCCCTTGGGAGCGATCCGCTCGCGGCGCGCGGCGGGGTCGGCCACCGGCACCGCCGATAGCAGCACCTGCGTGTAGGGATGCTTCGCCTCGCGATGGATCGTGTCGCGCGAGCCGATCTCCACGATCTCCCCGAGGTACATCACGGCCACGCGATCCGACATGTGCAGCACCACGTGGAGATCGTGCGAGATGAACAGATAGGTCAGGCCGAATCGCCGCCGCAGATCCATGAGCAGATTGAGCACCTGGGCCTGGATGGACACGTCGAGCGCCGACACCGGCTCGTCGGCCACGATGAGGCTCGGCTGCAGGGCGAGCGCGGCCGCGATGCCGATGCGCTGGCGCTGGCCGCCCGAGAGCTCGTGCGGGTAGCGCTCGGCAAAGCCTGGATTGAGGCCGACCACCTCCAGGAGCTCCGCGGTGCGCCGGCGGCGACCCGCGGCGTCGGCCTGGGCGTAGATCTGCAGCGGCTCGGCGATGATGCTGCCCACACGCATGCGCGGATTCAGAGAGCCGAAGGGATCCTGGAAGACGATCTGCATCCGCTGCCGCGCCGCCCACAGCTCCCTCGCCGAGAGCGCCACCAGATCGCGCCCCTCGAAGCGAATGTGCCCCGCGCTGGGCTCGATCAGCCGCAGGATGAGCCGCCCCGTCGTCGACTTGCCGCAACCCGATTCGCCCACGAGCCCCAGCGTCTCTCCAGGCTCGAGGGCGAAGCTCACCCCGTCCACGGCGCGAATGATCCGGCGGTGACGCGCGAGCCACGCTCCACCCACCGCGAACTGCTTCTCGAGCTGCTGCACTTCGAGGAGCGGGCCGGCCATCACTCCACCACCGGGCAGGCCACGAAGTGCCCGGGCTCCCTCTCCTCGAGCCCAGGCTCGTGCACGCGACAGGCGGCGACGGCATAGGAGCAGCGCGGGGCGAAGCGGCAGCCCGCGCGCGCCTGTCGGAGATCGGGAGGCACGCCCTCGATGGAGGCGAGGGCTGGCCGAATCGGCTCGGATGGGGCAGGCACTGGAGCAGCCCGCGCGTGTAGGGATGAAGCGGCCGCGCGAAGAGGCTCGCCACAGGGGCCATCTCGACGATGCGCCCGGCATAGATCACGGCCACGCGATGGCACAGCTCGGCGACCACTCCGAGATCGTGGGTGATCAGGAGCACGGCCATGCCCCGCTCGGCCTGGAGACGGCGCAGCAGGTCGAGGATCTGCGCCTGGATGGTGACGTCGAGGGCCGTGGTCGGCTCATCGGCGATGAGAAGGGCGGGCCCGCAGGCGAGAGCCATGGCGATCATGGCGCGCTGGCGCAGCCCGCCGGAGAGCTGGTGGGGAAAGTCGCGGGCCCGCTGGGGTGCCGAGGGAATCTGGACGAGCTCGAGCATCTCGACGGTGCGCGCCCACGCTTCCTGGCGACCGGCCCCGCCGTGGGCGAGCACGGCGGACGCAATCTGGTCGCCGATGGAGAACACGGGATTGAGCGAGGTCATCGGCTCCTGGAACACCATGGCGATGCGCGCGCCGCGCACCCGGCGCATGGCCTCGGCGTCCATGGCGAGGAGATCCTCGCCCTCGAGGAGCACGCGGCCCGCGGCCACCCGGCCCGGCGGCTGCACGAGCCGCATGATGGACAGCGACGTGACGCTCTTGCCGCACCCGCTCTCCCCGACCAGCCCCAGCACCTCGCCCTTGTCGATGGCGAAGCTCACGCCGTCCACCGCGCGGAGCACTCCCTGGGCGGTGGCGAAATGCGTCTCCAGCCCTTCCACCGAGAGCAGTGGCGGCATGTCTCAGAGTGACGCTGCCCACGCGAGGCGGACGGGTCCTGTCGCCGGAGGAAGCCGTCGGCGCAACGGGCTTCGCCACCCTACCCTTCGTGAATCGCAGCCCTGCGGGCTGCGCGCACTCGTGAAGGGCCCACTCCGCCCGCCGCGCCACGGCTTCCCCCGACGCCACCCGTCCGGTCATGGTCCCGTTGATCGTCACGTCGATCATCTCCGGTGGCTAGACCTTGAGTCTCGGGTCGAGGGTGTCGCGGAGCCAATCGCCGAGGAGATTGACGGCGAGCACGGTGAGCATGATGGCGAGGCCGGGAAAGGTGGCGAGCCACCACGCGGTGGCCACGTAGTTGCGGCCGTCGGAGAGCATCCAGCCCCAGGTGGGCGTGGGAGGCTGGACACCCAGGCCGAGGAAGGAGAGGGCGGATTCGTAGATGATCATGAAGGCGAGCTCGAGAGTGGCCACCACGATGATGGGAGTGAGCGCGTTGGGCAGCACGTGGCGGAGCAGGAGACGCGTGGAGCGGTTGCCACGGGCCCGGGCTCCGCTCACGAACTCGCGCTCCCGGATCGACAGCACGTCGGCGCGGACGATGCGCGCGAACTGCACCCAGCGGGTGAGGGCCATGACCAGGATCACGTTCAGCAGGCTCGCCCCGAGGGCGAACACGACCCCATGGCGAGGAGGATGTACGGGATGGCGAGGAACACGTCGACCACCCGCATGATGAAGGCATCGGTGCGGCCGCCGTGGAATCCCGCGAGCAGGCCCAGGGTGACGCCGACGAGGCAGGACAGGGTCACCGCGGAGAGGCCAACGCCGAGCGAGATCCGGCCGCCGTAGAGGATGCGGCTCAGGATATCTCGCCCGAGATGGTCGGTACCCAGGGGATGCTCGCGCAGGCCCCGCGCTTCCCACATGGGCGGCCGGAGACGCTTGAGGAGCATCTGGCGCGCGGGATCCCACGGCGCGATCTGCGGGGCGAGGACGGCCGCCCCGCCGATGCACAGGAGAACGGTGAGGCCGAACACGGCGCGAAAGCTCAGTCGCCGTCGCAGGGCGCCGACGGCGGGCTGAACATCCGCCGGCACGGCCACTCTCACCGCCTCGCTCACTGACGGCTCCGCACCAGCACGATGCGTGGGTCGAGATACGTGTAGAGCATGTCCATGACCAGGTTGATCACGACGAACAGCGTGGCGAGCATGGCCACGATGGCCTGCACGAGCGGATAGTCGCGGCTGAAGATCGCGTCCACGGCGAGCCGGCCCACCCGGGCCACGCGAAGATCGTCTCCGTGATCACCGCGCCGCCGAGGAGCACACCGAACTCGAGACCCACGATGGTGACGAGCGGGATGGCCGCGTTCTTGAGCGCGTACTTGTAGGTGACGACGAAGGCGCGCACGCCCACCGCGCGCGCCGTGCGCACGTAGTCCTGGGCGAGCACCTCGAGCATGCCGGAGCGCGCCATGCGCGCGATGCGGGCCATGGAGAAAGCGCCGAGCGCGAAGGCGGGCAGCACGAGGGAGGCGAGCCCGTCACGGCCTGCCGCGGGCAGCCAGCCGAGCTTGACCGCGAACACGAGGATGAGGAGGAGGCCCAGCCAGTACACGGGCATGGCCTGCCCGAGGAGCACGCCCACCGAGCAGACGGCGTCGATGAGCGAGTTGCGGCGGAGGGCGGCCACGATGCCCGCGGGTACCGCCACCACCAGGGCGAGGGCGAGTCCGGCCGCGGTGAGCTCGAGGGTGGCGGGCAGGGTCTGGAAGATCAGGGTGAGAGGCGGGCACCTGATGCTTGAACGACACGCCAAAGTCACCGCGCACCGCGCGCGCGAGAAGCGGCCGTACTGGATCCAGAGCGGATCGTCGAGCCCGAGGAGGGCGCGGAGCTGACGGACATCCTCCTCGCGCGCCTCGAGGGGCAAGAGGAGACGCGTGGGATCGCCGGTGAGATGGAGAAGACCGAAGACGATGACCGACACGCCGAGAAGGACGAGGGCGCTCTGCCCGAGCCGGCGGAGGAGGTAGGCGAACATTCCTTACGTGCCCCTCAGCCCTTCCCCTCACCCTGCCCTCTCCCCAGAGGGGAGAGGGGAGCGGCCGGTGAGGGGAGAGGGCAGGGTGAGGGGGCGAGTCAAATTACGAGCTAAAACCCGATCTCCGTCAGGCGTATCGACTCGTCGCCGCGCGGCGTCCACTTCAGCCGGTTGTTCACGCCGTAGATGTCCATCTGCTGGTACATGAAGAGCCAGGGCGCGTCCTCACGGATCATCTTGAGGAGCTGGCTGTAGAGCTGCTTCCGCTTCTCCACGCTCATCTCCGACCGCGCCTGCTCCATCAGCTTGTCCACCTCGGGATTCGAGTACTGCGAGACGGGCTCCCCGTATGGAGATTGGGGGTGACCCAGTGATCGGGCTCGAGGCTGGGCAGGCACCAGCCGTTCATGAAGATGTCCTCGGTCTTGTGATCGAGGATGGAGCGGACGTAGCTGCCCCACTCTCCGATGATCTTCACGTTGGTCTTGATCCCGTTCTCCGTGAGCTGGCCGGCCACCGCCTGCGCGATGTCCTTGTCCATGGCCCAGCGGCCGTTGGGGGCCTGCAGGGTGAGCTGGATGTTCGTCTGCCCCGCCGCAGCCAGGAGCTCCTTGGCCTTCTTGGGGTTGTACTCGTAGAAAGGAATCGAGGGATCGTAGCCCCACACGTTGGGCGGCATGGACGAGTTGATCCGCTTCCCGTTGCCCAGGAGCACGTTGTCGATGATGCCCTGCACGTCCACCGCGTGGTTGATGGCCTGGCGCACGCGCTTGTCCGCGATGGGCCCGCCCTTGATCTGGGCGAGGCCGAAGTAGATGATGCGGCAGCTCGGCATCTTCTCCACGTGCACCGTCTTCGTCGCCGGCGAGCTGCTGCAGCTGGTCAGGCGGGACGTTGACGATGAGATCGGCCTGGCCGGTCTGGAGAGCGGCGATGCGCGCGCCCAGCTCCGGGATGGGCCTCCACGTGGCCCGCCGCACCGCCGGCTTGCCCGTCCAGTGGGCGTCGTTGGCCTCCACCACGATCTTGTCGTTCTTGACCCACTCCACGAACTTGAAGGGCCCCGTGCCCACCGGCTTGAGATTGGCCTGCGCGTCGCCGACCTGGGCGACGTACTTCGGAGCGAGCTGATACATGAGGGTCATGCGCGCGGGCATGGCGGGGTCAGGCACCTTGTTGTGGAAGCGCACGGTGTAGGGATCGACGATCTCCACCGCCTCGATGGTGGCGAACCACCCCTTCTGCGGCGACTTGAAGTCCGGGCGGTTGATGCGCTCGAAGGAGAACTTCACGGCGTTGGCGTCGAAGGGCTCGCCGTTGTGGAACTTGACGCCCTGGCGGAGCTTGACCTCCCACACCTTGTCGCTGACCAGCTTGTAGGAAAGGGCGAGATTCGGCACGAGCTGGAGCTGCTTGTCGCGAGTGAGGAGGGTGTCGTAGATCGACGTGTTGATGATGAGGGTGACGATGTTGTTGGTCATCTGCACGTCGAGGAACTCGGCGTCGATGCCCTGGGCAACCGTGACGTCCCGCTCGCCCGCCCCCAGGCCGTCGCCGAGAATACGGGCGCCGTCACGGTACCGAGCACGGCCAGTAGCATCGCTATGGAACGAATGGTGTTGCGCATCGAACCCTCCTTACCTGGGTGGATTGCGTCGTCCGCGGCGGCTTTGACCGGACAGGGAAGCCCCGTGATGGTATGTCCGTGGAAAAATTGTGTCAAGGACGCGCCTGTCCTTGACACCGCGCCTCCCGGGACCTACATGGTTATCACCTCACGACGTGGACCGGCCACGCACCGTGGGTGAACACGGGTGCCGTCGTGAATCTCGTGCTACCCCGGACGCCGCTCAGCGGTGGCCAGCAAGGATCCCGATCTGATCGCCGTCCTCCTCCTCTATGCGGTCACGATGTTCACCGGCGCCACCCTCCTCTTCGTGGTGCAGCCGATGGTGGGCAAGATGATCCTCCCGCTCCTCGGGGGACCCCGGCCGTGTGGAGCACCTGCATGGTCTTCTTTCAGGCGGCGCTCCTCGGCGGCTACGCTTACGCCCATGCGAGCACGGCCTGGCTCAGTCTCCGCGGCCAGATGCTCCTCCACCTCGCCCTCCTCGCCCTCCCTCTGGCCGTCCTGCCCCTCGCCGTGAATCCCGCCCTCCTGCGCGGAGGCGAGTCCAATCCCATCCTCGACGTGCTCGTCCTGCTCTCCCTCGCGGTGGGACTGCCCTTTCTCGTGGTCAGCGCCACCGCGCCCTCATCCAGAAGTGGTTCACCCACACCGGTCATCCCGCCGCGCGCGATCCCTACTTCCTCTATGCCGCGAGCAACCTCGGCAGCATGCTCGCTCTCCTCGGCTATCCGACGCTGATCGAGCCGCGACTCCATCTGAGAGGCGAGGGCTGGCTGACCCAGACGCGGCTGTGGAGCCTCGGCTATCTCGCGCTCGCCGCCCTCATCGCGCTGTGCATGCTGATCCTCTGGAGGAGCGGCCCCGCCGAGTTGCCCGCCGAGTTGCCCGCCGAGTTGCCCGCCGAGTTGATAGACGAGCCGGATCAGTCGGCGATGGCCGCGAGGCCACCCGAGCCGCCGCCGAGCTGGGGACAATACCTCCGCTGGACCGCCCTCGCCTTCGTGCCGTCGAGCCTCCATGATCGGCGCCACCACCTACGTCACCACCGACATCGCGGCCGTGCCCCTGCTCTGGGTGATGCCCCTCGCCATCTATCTCCTGAGCTTCATCCTCGCCTTCGGCCGGTGGCCGGCCGTCCTTCATCGCCTCGTGGTGGCGGCCACCGTCCCCGTCATTCTCACCGTCTTCTTCCTCATCGTCTCCGGGTTCCGGCAGCGCATCTGGATCACCGTGCTCTGGCACTTCCTCCTGCTCTTCCTCGTCGCCCTCGCCTGCCACGGCGAGCTCGCCCTCACGCGCCCGTCGGCTCGGCACCTGACCCAGTTCTACCTCCTGATCTCCGTGGGGGCGTGCTCGGCGGGCTCTTCAACGCGCTGATCGCGCCCATGGTCTTCTCCTCCCTCCTCGAATACCCGCTCGTCATGGCCCTCGCCTGCCTGCTCGTGGTGCGGGGCCGGCCGCGGTCGTGGTCGTCGCGCGCCATCGCCACCGGCCTCGTCCTCGCCCTCACCGTCTGCCTCATGACCCTCATCCTCTACTCGGACCTCGTGACGGTCAGGCTCGATACCACGTTCTTCACCCACTTGTTCAAGATCCCCTCCGCGATCGTCGCGGAATGGATCACCCCTCTCGAGCTCAAGATCAACAAGGTGCTGGGGTACGGCGTGCCCCTGGTCGCCCTCTTCTTCCTTCGACGGCGCCCCCTCGCCCTCGCCGTGGGACTCATCGCGGTGCTCCTCGTGGGGGATTTCGTGGACGCGCGTAACGGGAACCAAATCTTACAGACCCGGAGCTTCTTCGGCGTGCTCCGCGTCACGCGCGACAACGATCTCTCGGGCTACACCGAGCTCTGGCACGGCACCACCCTGCATGGGCGCCAGAGCCTCGATCCCAAGCGGCGCCTGGAGCCGATCGCCTACTATCACCGCGGCAGCCCCATCGCCCTCGTCATGGACGAGCTGCAACGGCGCAGCACGGTGGTCCACGTGGCCGTGATCGGGCTGGGGACGGGCACCATGGCCGCCTTCGCCCGTCCCGGCGACGTCATCACGTTCTACGAGATCGACCCCAAGGTGCGCGACATCGCGACCAACCGGTTCTACTTCGGCTATGTCCCCGAGGCGATCAGCCGGGGCGCCATCGTGCGCATCGAGATGGGCGACGCCCGCATTCGCATGGACGAGGTGCGGAGAGAGCGGCCGGGCGAGCGCTACGACCTCATCGTGGTGGATGCCTTCAGCTCGGACGCCATCCCCGTGCACCTGCTCACGCGGGAGGCTTTCCGTCTCTACTTCGAGATGCTCAACGTCCGCGGCCTCCTCGTCCTCCACCTCTCCAACCGGTATCTCTCGCTGGAGCCGGTGGTGGCCAATCTCGCCGAGGATGGCCGGCTCGACGGCCGGCTCCTCCGCCACGATCTGAATCCCTTGGGCGAAGGCGCGACCTCCTCCACCTGGGCCGTGCTCGCCCGCACCCCGGGGCGTTCGGCAACCTGACGCATGACCCCGGCTGGACGGCGGCCAAGCTCGAGACGAACCCTCGGGTCGGCGTGTGGACCGACGATTTCCACAACCTGCTCAGGGTCTTCGACTGGTAAGGGGTCGTCTGGACGGACCTCCGGTCACGATGTACGATGAGCGGCGGCGGTAACCCTCTCGAATCGAAGGAGACCTTGAGCATGACCGATCGCATCGCCGGCGTTCTCTCTCCCGTGGTCACGCCGTTCAAGACCGACCTCTCCCCAGACCCGGAGCGCTTCGTCAAGCAGTGCCGGTGGCTGCTCAGCCAGAACGTGGGGCTCGCGCGTCTTCGGCACCAACTCCGAGGCCAACTCGCTCTCCACGGAAGAGAAGGTCGAGCTGCTCGACCGCCTGGTGGGCGGCGGCGTGGATCCGGCTCGCATGATGCCGGGCACGGGGTGCTGCGCCCTCACCGATTCGGTGCGGCTCACCGCGCACGCCATGAAGCTCGGCTGCGGGGGTGTGCTCATGCTCCCGCCGTTTTATTACAAGGGCGTGTCCGACGACGGGACTCTTCAAGAATTTCGCGGAGGTCATCGAGCGCGTGGGAGACCGGCGGCTGCGCATCTACCTCTACCACATCCCTCCCGTGTCGCAGGTGGGCATCACGGTTGGTCTGATCGAGCGGCTCCTCAAGGCCTATCCGGGCATCATCGCGGGCGCCAAGGACTCCTCGGGAGACTGGAACAACACCAAGGCGTATCTGGACAACTTCGCCAAGGCAGGCTTCGACGTGTTCCCGGGCAGCGAGACCTTTCTCCTCCAGGGCCTGCGCCACGGCGGGGTCGGCTGCATCAGCGCCACCGCCAACGTGAATCCCGCGGCCATCGCCAGGCTCTTCGCGACGTGGCAGGGAGCGGACGCCGACGCCCAGCAGGAGCGGCTGAACACCATCCGCGGCATCTTCGCGAAGTATCCGATGATCCCCGCCCTCAAGGCGGCCATCGCGCACTACGGTGGAGACGCGTCGTGGGCCACCGTGCGACCGCCCTCGTGGAGCTGACCCCGCAGCAGAAGACTTCGCTGGCCGCCGACCTCGACCAGGCCGGCTTCACCATGCCGGGGCTCAAAAGCTAGGAGGACTTCATGGTCACCCTGATCGTCAACGGCAAGCGGAGCCAGGTGGATGCCCCGGCCGACATGCCCTTACTGTGGGTGATCCGGGAGAAGCTCACGCTCACCGGAACGAAGTACGGCTGCGGGGCCGCCCTCTGCGGCGCCTGCACGGTCCACGTGGACGGTCAGCCCGTGCGCTCCTGCACGACGCCGGTCAGCGCGGTGGCGGGAAGAAGATCACCACCATCGAAGGTCTCGCCCCCAAGAGCGATCATCCGGTGCAGAAGGCCTGGATCGAGTTGGATGTCCCCCAGTGCGGCTTCTGCCAGTCCGGGCAGATCATGGCCGCCGCCGCCCTCCTCGCCAAGACGCCCAATCCCAGTGACGACGACATCGACAACGCCATGGCGGGCAACATCTGCCGCTGCGGAACGTACCAGCGCATCCGCGCGGGCATCCATCGGGCGGCCCAGATCAAGAAGGGAGGCGCATGATGGCTACCGCCAAGGCAACTCGGATCGCGGTGAGCCGCCGGGCCCTCATCAAGGGTGGCCTCGCCGTGGGGGCCGGGCTCGTGGTGGGGTTCCAGCTTCCCTCACCGGTCGCCATGCCGCCATGGCCCAGTCGGCCGATTTCGCGCCCAACCAGTGGATCTCCATCGACCGCGACGGGCGCGTGACCATCATCAACTCCGTGGTCGAGATGGGACAGGGCTCGCTCACCACCATGCCGGCCATCGTGGCCGACGAGCTCGACACCGATCTGGGCAAGGTCCGCGTCACCCAGGCGCCCGCCAATCCCAAGCTCTACGGCAATCCCGTCACGGGCTACGCAATCCTATGGCGGCAGCCGCGGCGTGCGCGACCACATCGAGATGCTCCGCAAAGCAGGGGCGGCGGCCCGCGAGATGCTGAAGCAGGCGGGCGCCAACGAGTGGGGCGTGCCCGTCTCCGAGGTCGATACCGATCTGGACACGGTGGTCCACAAGCCCACCGGCCGCCGCCTGCCCTATAGCGCGCTGGTGGACAAGGCCTCGAAGCTGCCCGTGCCGCAGAATCCCACCCTCAAGACGCCGAGCCAGTTCCGCTACATGGGCAAGGTCATGCATCGCCGCGACACGCCGCTCAAGGTCAACGGGTCGGCGGTGTTCGGCATGGACGTGGCCGTGCCGGGCATGCTCATCGCGTCCATCGAGCGCTGTCCCGTCTTCGGGGGCAAGGTCAAGACGTTCGACGCCACGGCGGCGAAGCGGATCAAGGGCGTGAAGCACGTGGTCCAGGTGACCAACGGCATCGCGGTGGTCGCCGACTCCTTCTGGACGGCCACGCGCGGTCGCCAGGCGCTCAAGGTCACCTGGGACGAGGGCGCGGGGGCCGCGGTGACGAGCGCCAGCATCCGCCAGGGATACGCGGACGCCGCGAAGAGCCCCGGGCAGGTGGCGCGCAATGACGGCGACGCCGACAAGGCGCTCGCAGACGGGGCGAAGACGGTGGAGGCCATATACGAAGTGCCCTTCCTCGAGCACGCCTGCATGGAGCCGATGAACGCCACGGCCTCCGTGAAGCCGGATTCGTGCGAGATCTGGGCGCCCACGCAGAGCCCCGGCGGCACCCAGCAGACGGGAGCGAGGATCAGCGGGCTGCCCGTCGAGAAGGTCATCGTCAACACCACGTACCTGGGCGGCGGCTTCGGCCGGCGCGGGGAGCAGGACTTCATCGTCGACGCCCTCGAGACTTCAAAGGCGGTGGGAGCGCCGGTCAAGGTCATGTGGACCCGCCCGGATGACATCCAGCACGGCTTCTATCGCCCGTCGACGTACAACGTGTTCAAGGCGGCCCTGGACGCGCAGGGCAATCCGGTAGCGTGGTGGAACCGCATCGCGGGTCCGGGCATCCTCATCCAGAAGGGACGCGCCCAGGCCGGCACCATCGATCCCGCCGCGGTGGAGGGCGTGCGCAACATGCCCTACACCATTCCCAACGTGCACGTGGAGTGGGTGGACAAGGACTACGGCATTCCCATCGGCTTCTGGCGCTCCGTCGGGCCCTCGCAGAACGGCTTCATCGTCGAGAGCTTCGTGGACGAGGTGGCGCTGGCCGCGGGCAAGGATCCCGTGGAGTTCCGCAAGGCGCTCCTCACCAAGTCCCCGCGCCACAAGGCGGTGCTGGAGTTGGCCGCGGACAAGGCCAGCTGGGGCACCCCGCTCCCCGCGGGACGGGCGCGCGGCTGTGCCGTCATGTTCTCCTACGGCAGCTACGTGGCGCACGTGGCGGAGGTCTCCGTGGCTCCCGACGGCAAGGTGCGCGTCCACAGGCTGGTGGGCGCCATCGACGCGGGCTTCGCCGTCAACCCGGACCAGGTCAAGGCGCAGATGGAAGGCGGCGGTATCTACGCCCTCACCGCGCTCCTCTACGGCGCCATCACCATCGACCGCGGGCGCGTGCAGCAGTCGAACTTTAACGACTATCCGATGCTGCGAATCAACGAGGCGCCCGTGATGGAAACCTACATCCTCGACTCCGGCGCCCCCGCGGGCGGCCTCGGCGAGCCCGGCGTTCCCACCGTGGCCCCCGCGGTCTGCAACGCCATCTACGCCCTCACCGGCAAGCGCATCCGCACCCTTCCCATCCAACAAGACCAGCTGAAGCGCACCTGAAAGGTGCGCGAAGCCACCTTCCCCTCTCCCCCACCGGGGAGAGGGCAGGGTGAGGGGGCGGTTTACTGGTTTATGGTGAAGGGCCAACCCTCGCCCCCTCACCCTGCCCTCTCCCCGGTGGGGAGAGGGAAGGACTACGGGTGCCGCGTATGCCAGTCCGTGAGCGACTGGAACGCGCGGGCGGCGGCCAGCGCCGAATTCTCCTCCCACGCCCGGCTCATGAACTGAATGCTCGTGGGCAGCCCTCGCGCCCCCACTCCGTTCGGCACGCACACCGCAGGCAGCCCTGCACCATTGCCGATGGCGCCCATCACATCCTTGGCCGTCGCGCCAATGGCGCTCCGGAACTCCTGGCCGAGCAGCGGCGCGCTCGTTGACGCGCCCCGGAGCGACCAGCGCGTCGTACCGCGAGAGCACGCGATCGGCCTCGCGCACCATCACGCCGCGCAGCCGCAGCGCCTTCATGTAGTCCTTGGCGAGAATGACATCGCGCGCGTACGGCGTATAGCGCACCTCGGGCGCCGCGAGCTCCGCGATGCCTCCCGCTTCGATCAGATCCTCGAAGGCCGCGGCGGCCTCCACCTGGAGAATGATCCGCGTGATCTGCTCCCACGGCAGGTCGGGCAGCGTCACCTCCTCCACCGTTCCGATCTTGCGGAGGTTCTCCAGCGAGCGGGTGAAGTTCTCCACCACCGCCTCCTCGCATCCCTCCGTCACGCCCTTGATCATGCCGAAGCGGAAGCTCCGGGCATTGGCCGTGTCGTAGCGATACGGGCGATCGCTCGCCGTCGGATCGTCGGGATCGGCCCCGCGATGGCGTCGAGGACGAGGCCGCAGTCGTCCGCGGTGAGGGCGAGCGGGCCCAGCTTGTCGAGCGTCCAGCACAGCGCCATGGCGCCGTGCCGGCTGACGCGCCCGTAGGTGGGGCGAAGCCCGGCCAGCCCGCAATAGCCCGCGGGCGAGAGGATGGAGCCCCAGGTCTCCGACCCGATGGCGAAGGGCACGAGCCCGCTCGCCACCGCCGCACCGGATCCGCTCGAAGATCCGCCCGTCCACGCCTGCGCGTCCCACGGGTTGATGCAGGGCCCGCTGAACGAGGCATGAGGCTGGCGATAGCCCATGCCGCCGGCGAGCTCGATCATGGCCAGCTTCGCGCACAGCACCGCCCCCGCCGCCTCGAGCTTCCGGATCACCGTGGCGTCGAAGTCGAAGCGCTGCTCGCGATACGGCGCGGCGCCCCACGTGGTGGGCGCGGCCGCCGTGGCGAGAAGATCCTTGGCGCCGTACGGAATGCCGTGGAGGGGCCCGCGCCAGCGGCCGGCGGCGATCTCGCCCTCGGCGCGCCGCGCCTGCACCAGCGCGTGCTCGCGCATCACGGTAACCACCGCGTTGTACCGGGGCCCGATCCGCTCGAGCCGGTCGAGATAGAACTCCGCCAGCTCGACGGGCGAGACCTGACGCGCCCGCACCAGCTCACTCAGCTCGCGCACCGGCCTGAACAGCACGTCGGCCTTCATGATCGAGCCTCTCCTCTCCCCTTGGGAGAGGGCAGGGTGAGGGGCTCGTCGGCCCTCCAAGCGCTGAACCGCTGATAGGGCTCATCGGCATTGGTCAGCCGAACCGCGCGCAACGCCCGCGCCGCGTCCACCTGCCCGCGCACGATCTTCCGCAGGTCGTCGAGCTGCTCGCTCGTGAGCCGCGCGCCGTAGCGCTGGCGCACGATCTCCAAGAGGGTGTCGGTCTCGGGATCCGGGTCTCGGCCATGGTCACCTCAGCGCAGGCGCGGGTCGAGCGCATCGCGCAGCCCGTCGCCCAGCAGATTGAAGCCGAGCACGGTGAGGAAGATCGCGATGCCGGGCAGCGCCGCCACGTGCGGCGCGACGTTGATGATACTGCCGGCTCGCCGCCAGCATGCTGCCCCAGTCGGAGGTGGGCGGCTGGACGCCGAGACCGAGGAAGGAGAGGCCGGCCAGCGCGGTGATCATGCCGCCGATGTTGAGGGTCACCGCCACGATCACCGGGGCGAGGCAGTTGCGCAGCACGTGGGTCGAGGGCCAGGCGCAGCTCGGACACGCCGAGGGCGCGCGCGCGCCTCCACGTACTCCGTCTGCTTCACCGCGAGCACGGTGGCGCGCACGATGCGGCCGTAGAAGGGGATGTTCACCACGGCCACCGCCACCATGCCGTTGACGAGGCCGGGGCCGAGGGCGGCGATGATGGCGACGGCGAGGAGGAAGTAGGGAAAGGCCATCAGCGTGTCGATGGAGCGCATGATGAGCTGGTCGACCCAGCGCCCCACGAAGCCCGCGAGAAGGCCGCAGAGCGATCCGGCGAGGCGCGGCGAGGGCCGTCGCGGTCAGCCCGACCACGAGCGAGATCCGCGCCCCGAAGAGGAGCCGGCTCAGGAGATCGCGCCCGAACTCGTCGGTGCCGAGCGGATGGCCGGCGGTGAGGATGGGGGCGAGCCGGCGCGCGGTGTCGATGGCGTCGGGATCGCGGGGAGCGAGCCACGGCGCGAGCACGGCGAGCACGGCCATGATCACGACCAGGCCGAGGCCGAAGAGGCCGCGCTGCTGCGCGCGGAAGATCCGGGCGACGTCAGTCATAGCGGATGCGCGGATCGAAGACGGCGTAGAGGAGATCGACGGCGAGGTTGACCACCACGAAGGTGGTGGCGATGAGCAGCACGCCGCCCTGCACCAGCGGATAGTCGCGGGCCTGGATGGCGCGCACCATCATGGAGCCGAGCCCCGGCCACGAGAACACCGTCTCGGTGAGGATGGCCCCGCCCAGGAGGAAGCCGATCTGCACGCCGAGCACGGTGATGATGGGGTTGATGGCGTTCTTGAGCACGTGGCGGGCGATCACCGCGCGCTCGGCGAGGCCCTTGGCGCGCGCCGAGCGCACGTAGTCCTGGCGGATGATCTCGAGCACGCTCGAGCGGGTGAGGCGGGCGAGCGCCGCCGCGGAGGCCGTGCCGAGGGTGAGCGCGGGCAGCACGAGGTGCCACAGCACATCGGTGACTCCGCTGCCGTAGGGCGAGCTCATGCCGCTCGACGGAAACCACTGGAGCTGGAGGGCGAACACGATGATGAGCATGATGCCCGTCCAGAAGACGGGCAGGCTGACGCCGGTGACGGCCACCCCCATGCTCAGGCGGTCGAGCCAGGAGTACTGCTTCACCGCCGACACGATGCCCGCCACGAGGCCGAGCACCACCGCGATGGCGAGGGCGCCCGCGGTGAGGAGCAGGGTGGCCTTGAAGCGCGAGGAGCACCTCGGGCAGCACGGCGCGGCCGAGCGGGATGGAGCGGCCGAGATCGCCCCGCGCCACGCTGGCCGATCCAGCTGACGTACTGGACGACGAGGGGCTGGTCGAGGCCGAGGTCGCGATGGAGGCGCTGGACGTCCTCCTGCGTGGCCTGGGCGCCCAGCATGATGGCGGCCGGATCGCCGGGGCCAGGTGCAGCACGGCGAAGACGAGCAGCGAGACCCCGAAGAGGACGGGGACGGCGAGCAGCAGGCGGCGGAGGGCGTAGGCGGGAAGCCCGCCGCCCCTACTGCAGCCACACCTGCGACAGCACGAGGTCGAAGTTCGGGTGGAGCTTGAAGCCCTGCACGCGCTTCCGGTGAATGATGATCTGCCGCCCGTGGTCGATGAAGATCCACGGCGCCTCGTCGGCGACGATGCGCTGCGCTTCCTTGTAGATGGCCACGCGCTCGGCATCACGCCGACCGTGGTGCGCCCCTTGCGCAGGAGCTCGTCGACGCGCGTCGTTCTGGAAGAAGCCCGCGTTGAAGGCGGGCGGGAAGCGATCGGACGACAGCAGCATGTAGGTGACGTGGTCCGGGTCGCCGATGGACGGGTTCCAGGACATCTCCGCCATGTCGGGCGCGTCGAGATACTTCTTGAGATAGGCGCCCCACTCCATGGTCTGGATCTTGGCCTTGCATGCCCACGGCGAGCAGGTTGGCCTGGATCACCGTGCGCCATCTCCACCGGCTGACTGCATGCCGAGCCCGACTCCGGGACGAAGAAGGTCAGCGTCGAAGCCATTCGGATAGCCCGCTTCCTTCAGCAGCGCCTTGGCCTTCGCGGGGTCGTAGGGATACTGCGCGGTCTTCTCCTCGTGGTACGGACCGTAGACGGGGAGATGCGGGCCGGTGGAGACGATGGCCGTGCCCTTGAGGATGTCGCGGATGATCGCGTCCTTGTTGACCGCGTAGTTCATGGCCTGCCGCACGCGCTTGTCCTTGAGGATCGGATGGCGGGTGTTGAGGGCCACGTACCAGACCGCCGAGGAATTGGCTCTCGGCCACCGTGATGTTGGGATCCTTGCGCAGGTCGTCGAGGCTGTCCGGCGGCACGTCCATCGGTGAGATCGATCTCGCCCGTCTTGATGGCGGCGAGCCGCGCCTGGGCCTCGATGATGGGCACGTAGATGGCCTGACGGACCTTCGGCGCGCCGCCCCAGTACTGGTCATTGCGCGCGAGGACCACCTTGACGCCGGGCTCCCACGTCTCGAGCTTGAAGGGGCCGGTGCCCACCGGGTTCTTCACGATGTCCTTGCCGCACTTCTTGAGCGCGTCGGGGCTGTAGATGAAGAGCGACTGATGCGCGAGGTACTGGAGAAACGGCGTGAGCGGGCGCCTTGAGCTTGATCTGCACGGTGAGCGGGTTGACCACCTCGATGCTCTGCACGTTGCCGAGGAAGCCCTTGACGTAGGGATAGGTGCCCGTCGCGTAGTACGGGCCCTCCTCGTTCAGCTGCCGCTCGAAGCAGAACTTGCACCGCCTCGGCATTGAACGGCGTGCCGTCGTGAAAGGTCACGTTGGGGCGCAGGTTGAAGGTGTAGGTGAGGCCGTCCTTGGAGATGTCCCACGACTGCGCGCGAGACCAGGAATGAGCTTGTAGGTGCCGAGCTCCTGGCGCCACCAGCCCTTCGAAGATGCGCTTGGTCACCCGCGCCGAGTTGAGATCCGTGACCTGCGCCGGATCCATGGTGACGGGCTCGGCGAGGAGGCCGATGACGATGGCATCCTTGGGCGGCGCGGCATCCGCGCCCGAGGCCAATGCCACGGCCAGGATCACGAGGGCAATCATCCAGGTTCGACGAGTCGTCATAGGGGCTCCTTTGGGCGGCAGTGTGCCTCAACCTGTGCGTGCGCGCATGATCCCCGCCCCTGGGGCGAGGGCCGCCGTTCGACCGAGACGCTCGCCTCGAGCGAGGAGGCGAGGGCTGAGATGGGTGAGGGGGCGTGCAGTTCCCTAGAAACCAGGTACCCGCCGTCGATGATGAAGGCGTCGCCGGTGTGGTAGCGGCTGGCGTCGCCGGCCAGGTAGACGGCGATGCCGCCGAAGTCATCGCCCACTCCCCAGCGCCGCAGCGGCACGCGGGGCAGGACCTTCTGCATGAAGGCCTCGCCGTGCAGCGCCTTCTCCGTCATGGGCGTGTCGATCCAGCCGGGCACCACGGTGTTCACGCGGATCTGGTGACGCGCCAGCTCCACCGCCATCGAGCGGGTCATGGCCAGGAGACGCGCCCTTGGTCGCCGAGTAGTGCTCGCTGCGGGCCGCCCCATCACCCCGGCCAGGCTCGCCGTGCTCGACGAGCGACCCGCCGCCCCGCGCTCCACCATGTGTCTGGCCGCCGCACGCAGGGAGAAAGAAGGCCCCGTCCAGGTTGACGGCCATCACGCGCCGCCACTCCTCCGTGGCCATCTCGTGAAAGCCCTTGCCACCGCCCCGCGGCCGCTCACGCCCGCGTTGGCGAAGAACGCATCGACCCGCCCCAGGGTCTTCACGGTCTCGGCGAACGCGCGGTCGACCGCGGCCTCGTCGCTGACATCGCAGCGGAGGGCCATCGCCTTGCCGCCATGGCTCTTGAGCTTGCGCGAGCGCCGTCGCGTTCTTCTCTTCGTTGGTGCCCCAGATGCAAACGGCGGCGCCCGCCTGGGCCATCGCCTCGGCCATGCCGAGCCCGATGCCGCTATTGCCGCCCGTGACGAGCGCAACCTTTCCCGTGAGATCGAAGCCCTTGTACGCCATGGAGGTCCTTTCGGTGTGAGCGCGCGCTCAGCCGGAGAGCACGCGGCCGGCCGCGCGGATCTGGGCGGCATCATAAGGTGGGCTCGTCAGGAGAATGAGGCGATCGACACCCACGCGCTGGAGCGCGGCGCGGTTCTCCGAGTCGGGGCGGAGCCAGGCCGGGGCGAGGCCGGCGAAGACGCTCAGGTCGAACCGTGCAGGATTCCCGCCCGCCGTCTTGTGCTCGGCGCGGGCAATCCGCGCCAGCTCGGCCAGGCTCGGGTGACGGGCCTGGTATTGAAGCCATCGCCATACTTCCCGCGATGGCCGCCATGCGAGGGCCGAAGCCGCCGATGATGATGGGCGGCGCGGGATCGCTGCGCAGATAGCCGTCCGGCCTGTCGAGTCGATAGTGCGTACCCTCGAAGCTGGTGGCGTCTCCCGACCACAGACGGCGAAGGATCTGCGCCGCCTCCACCACCCGCTGGGCGCGCACGGCATCGGGCTCGACGTCGAGGCCGATCCCCTCTGCTCTCGCGCATATGGCGTGCTCGTGCTGCCTCCCGCGCCCGAGACCGAGAATGAATCGCCCGCCCGAGATCTGCTGGATGGTGGCGGCGATGTTCGCGAGGAGCCCGGATGCCGGTTGGAGACGTTGAGCACGAGCGAGCCGAGGGTCACGCGTCGCGTCGCCTCGGCGAGAGCGGCCAGCGTGGTGAGGCACTCCGGCACGCCGGCCGGATCGCCGTCGGGATCCCGCAGATGATCCCAGGTCCACAGCCCGTCGAAGCCGCTTTCGTCGGCGGCCACCGCCGCGGCGCGCAGGTCGGCCCAGCGCGCGCCCATGGGAATGAGGAGGAGATCGGTCTTCACCGCGGGAGTATAGCCCGTCGCGAGCTTGGGAGCCCAGGCGCGGTTGCTGAGGCGGCCTTCTCGTGGAAAGCCGTCAGCGAACCCGAGACGCTCGACGTCGAGTCAGATGATGAGCGCCGTTGGCAAGGAGACGGGGCCCGCTGGACTCCGCACCTGAGAGGTGATTGCTCAACGCGTGCGCGGACGCTATAGTCGCCTCGTCAGGCCGATAAGCCAGTCTCGCAGCAATAAATTTTATGGTAGCGGGATAGGCAGCCGGGCCTCGCTGCCTATCCCTCACTGTGGCAGAGGTTACCCACAAGGTAAGCGACTGAATCGAAAGAGGTAGTCTGGAACCATGGATGCGTTCACTCAAGGGATATGCAGCCAACTGTGCAGTCGTCTACTCTGCTGCATGCGGCGGCTTTACGCGAGGTCTGTACTACCGTCTGGTTGGGCTGACCAGAGCGAACAGGACAATGACCACGCCGACAGTCAGCTTCACATGTTGCGGCGTCGCTGAATCGCTGCCCTCAGGTTCATTCGCGTGTGCTCGTCGATCGCCCTCGTCGTCGCCGTTCTGTTCTTCGCCACACCGTTCGTTGCCAGTCGCAGCCGATAGGGAACGCTCCGCAGATCGGATTCCTCGGGAACTCGACAGCGGCCCTCGAGGGCCAATCGCCCGTTGGGGCCATTCCGCGAGGGGCTTGCGCGAACTCGGCTGCGTCGAGGGGCGGAACATCGTCATCAGTATCGGTGGGCGGAGGAAACCACCGGCGCCTCCCGGCGCTTATCGCCCGGCGACTGATCGCGCTGAAGGTCGACCGCCTGATCGTGACTGCCGGGACGCCCACGCCACTCAAAGCCGTCAAAGAGAGGCGACAACGTCGCCTCCTCTGGTAATCATGGAGTGGCTGTCGGCGATCCCACCCGTCGCCACGGGGATCGTCGCCACCCTGAACCGGCCCGGTGGGGAACATCACCGGGGTGACCTCGATAATCAGAGGAACTGGAAGGCAAGCGGCTGCGGAGCTTCTCAGAAGTGATCCCCACCGTCTCGCAGTGTGGCCGTTAGCCTGGAATCCTGAGGACCAAAGTCTCCTGGCCGAAGTTGAAGCCAGGTCCGCCGCCGCCTCTGGTTTCCGGACCGAGAGTGCGGAGCGCTCGGGTGCGCAGTCCCGCCCGATCTTGAAAGAGGCGGTTCGAGCGATCGCCAGGGAGCGGGCAGGGCGCTTCCTCGTGATGGCGGACCGGTTCTTCCTGCACAATCGGCGGCGCATCGTGGACTTCACAGATCGGCCATCGGCTGCCCGGAATATATGCGTACCGCGGAGTGGTCGAGGCGGGTGGGTTGATGTCGCTTTGGGCCGAGACTACCGGGCATGCAAGCGAAGGCCGCCTACTTATCGGCGGACCGAATCCTGAAGGGTACGAAGCCCGCCGACTTGCCTGTGGAGCGGCCGTTGAGAGTTCGATCTGATCGTCCCAAGCCTGAAGGCCGCTAGAGCGCTCGGCGTAAAGATCCCGCCGTCGCTACTAGCGCGCGGATCGGGTCATTGAGTAGTCCCCAGCCCGTGAGCAACCGGAAGATAGGTAACAGAATAAACCGGCAACATGGGTAACACATGGTGGTTAGGCCCTGATGATGTAGTCGCGTTCGTCGACGCGGCCGAGCAGCACGCGGCAGAAGTGAATGGACCAGATGCCGTCGGCGACCTCCTCGAGGCCGACGGGGTGTTGCTTCGAGCGCGTTGGCGATGAAGAGCAGCCGCTTCTTGAGGCGGATGGTGCCGGCGTTGGTGACGCGTTTGACGATGAAGTGCCCGGGATACTCGACGGGCGGCAGGGTGCCGGTGTACGCGCGCGGCGAGGGGCGGTAGCAGCGACGCCGGCGTCTGGTCGTGCAGCGGCCTCGTGGGGCCGCTCGTCGTTGTAGAGGTGGCGGAAGGCGTTGAAGGCCCGTTGCTGGGTGCCGAGGGTCGAGCGGGGCGGGCGAATGGCCTCGCCCTTCAGGGTCTTGTGCATGCGCTCGTGCGCGCCGTTCTGCTGGGGCTGGGCGGGCAGGATCCGCTGGTGCTGAATGCCCAGGCGCAGCCACCAGACGTTGAGCTGCGAGAGGCCGTGAATCCCGGTCGTGGCGAAGGGGACGCCGTTGTCGGTGCGAATGGCCCGCGGCAGGCCGTACTCGCGGAACAGCCGGTCGAAGACGGGGCGCACGCCCATGGCCCTTGGTCGAGAGCAGGCCGTGGCACGCCAGGAGGTAGCGGGTGTGCTGGTCGGCGATCGTCAGCGGGTAGCAGTAGACGCCATCGCGGGTGCGGAAGTGGCCCTTGAAGTCCGCGGTCCAGAGATCGTTGGGCTGCGTCGTGGTCGCCGGGACGACGCCGGGATGCTGATAGTGGCGCCGCCGGCGCCGCTTCTTCACCAGCCCACGGCGCGCCAAGAGATCGCCGGCGGTGCTGACGGCCGGCCAGTCCACGGCCGGATGCCGCGGCGCAGCCAGGCCACGAGCTTGGCCGGACCCCAGCTCGGATGCTGCCGCCGCGCCGCGCAGATCACGGCCGCGACCTCGTCCGGGATGCGGTGCGGACATCGATGCGGCGCGCGGCTGCGATCCCGCAGGCCCTGCCGGCCCGCCGTCGTCGAAGCGCGTCGAGCCACTTGTAGCCGGTCTTCCGACTGATGCCGTAGCGCGCACAGAGCTCGGCCATCGTGTACAGCTCCAGCCGGTGATCGCGAATGAACCGCTCTCGTTGCTCCACGGGTGATGTCTCCAGCCAGGGCATCGGCCAACCTCCTGTTGACCGACGACCTTAGTGGTGTCACCCATGTTCCCGGTTTGATGTGTTACCTATGTACCCGGTTTGTACCAACGGCTGCCTAACATCGCGCTTCAAAGCGGACCGTGGGGCTCCGCTGGCTCGCCCCCGGCCGCTGAGCGATCGAGTTCGGCATCAGGAGACAAACGTGGCTGACCCGCTTGAAATCTTGAAGGCTGAGCTTGAGCGCTTCGGCGAGGCAAACGATGCCGCGACACGAAAGCGCCCTCGTCGCATGCTCAACATCACCCGCGACACCGGCGAATTCTTGGCCGTGCTCGTGCGCGCAACCGCCGCGCGGCGGTGCTGGAGATCGGCACGTCCAACGGTTACTCCACCCTCTGGCTTGCCGACGCTGCAAGGGGGATCGGCGGCTCAGTCACTACGGTGGAGTTCGCTGAATACAAGATCGGGCTCGCCTCGGCCAACTTCGCGCGCTCCGGGCTTTCGCCGTTCATCACACTGGTTCACGACGACGCGGGTCGCTTCCTGCAGCGAAGTGATCAGAGCGCATACGACTTGATCTTCCTCGATTCCGAGCGCCCAGAGTATCCTGGCTGGTGGCCTCACCTGCGTCGCGTTCTACGCCCAGGAGGCTTGTTGATCGTGGACAACGCGACGTCTCACGTGGAGCAGATGGCTCCTTTCGTCGCACTGGTGACGGCTGATCCCGAGTTTGCGACCTGCCTCGTTCCAGTGGGCAACGGCGAGTTTCTTGCCGTGAAGACGTCGTCGTGAGCCTGCTGCCGAACCATCCCTTGCAGCGGACGCGCGCGAAAGCGGCGCGCCGCTGAAGGCTGGTCGTTAGCGGATATGGCGACGTGCGTGACGCTGAGAGAAACCCGTGAAGTGGATTGCTGAGGCTTTGCGTTTACGGGTATCAGGAAGAACGGCACGCGCCGTAGCGTCTGGTTCGGGTTGGGATACCTCGGCGCTCTGGAAGAACCAGTTGGGCCCGCCCGGTTGAAATAACTGGCGTGCTGAGGTCAAAATCGTCTACGGCGAAGATGCACCCCAGACCCTGTGCCTTGCATGCCGCCGACTTTGTCAGCAGCACGCTCTACTCGCAGCGCCAACGTGGACTTCACGCCTACGGTTTCCGAGCGGGACTGGCGTTCCCTTGTGGGCGTACTTCCGGGTGCGGGAAATGCAGCGTCCTTGGCGCGGCGCAGTTCCGGGGACATCCCGCCGAGCCAAACGACCGCTAACAAGCCGCTGGAGCGGACCAGCACGGCGCGTCATGGAGTGTCGAATGGTCAGCGGGCCGACCGCTCAGCGCCGGTCCGATTAGACGGCATAGGAGCAGACGTTGCCTCGTCGCAGAGCTCACCGGGTTTGACAGCCGACTTGTCGCCAAAGCGAAGGAGGCGGCCATCGCGGCGTCCGCCTCTGCAACGATCCTGATACGGTTCAGAGTCGGAAACATACGCTATTCCTCATGGTGATCGCCTGGACGTACCTCACTACATGCCCACTACCGCGCGAAAGAGATCATTATCGGTACTTCGCAGGCCCGAAGCGGAAGAGATACGATAGGACTAAACGCGGTGCCTACAAATACTGGGAGCTTTTGAGCGGGTGCATCTTTGATGCGGCACCCCGTGGATCGCGATACCTGAAGCAATGCCGATTCTGATCGGACTTCCGCCACGAAATCGAACGTAAATGACGGTCCCTAGACGGCTTCCTGAGCGGACGCTACCAGGCGTGCGCCATGAGCTTCAATTCGCACCTCAACTTGCTCTTCCGGCAAAAACGCGCTGGCCTCGACCAACAACTCAGCCACAGCATCAGCTCTTGCAACTGGCGACCGAGCAGCTCGAGCATCCGATTACCCGAGCCCGACGTCCCAGAGCGACTCCAGCCTACGTCCAGTTCGACGATGCCACTTACCCACGACGAGTACAATAGCGAGCGCTACTCCTACCGCGCTGTTCAAACGCAAGCTTGTCAACCAGACCGGGCCAGCCGATCGTGTGATCAGAATTCATCGATCCTAGTCTGATCTGGCAGAAGGAAATCGACAAGTACTGGGTCAAGGAAGTCGAGAGACCGGTTCCGCGCGAAGAAGGACGTGGTGGCGCTGTCGACCGGCTATACGACTTCCGGTTATTCCTCTTCCACCTTGACGTAAGCGGCGGGGCACGAGGACGCACGCGAAGAACTGAGCAAAGGGCTTTGGAGTTGACGCTAAGGGGTCTTAATTATTGGTGCCAACCTTGGATCATTCGGTCTTATCGAACATGCACGGCGGCAGGCGGCGCCAGTACCAAGGTTCAGCCTCGCTTGGCTACGATTCTCGGCGGCCCTCGGGCCCACGGGTGATCCTGAACGTTAGTCATCATGAAAGCTACGGCCATCCCCCCATCGCACACGGGGTGAGGAATGCCAGGACGATCGTCACCACCTCACGGAGGACGGAGCAAGTTCTGAACCTAAATTTATCGAGCGACGCGCTAGTATGGAAGCGGGCCGGGTCAAGTACCAGTCTGGCGGCGCATCTACGCTGGAGGCTCTTAACGGAACGTTATCTAGACTTGTCGTCTCGGGTTCCCAATCGACTAGCTGGAGCCACGGTGATTAAATCGAAACTCGACCCGACAAGGAGACGCCATGACCCAAGTTGCCAGCGGATCACCCGTGTCTGTGGTTTGACGATCAGGCGCAAGAGGCGGCAGAGTTCCACACGGCAATCTTTCGAAATTCACGGATCATCAAGATCGCCCGGTACGGCGAAGCGGGACGTGAGGTCCACGGAAGGCCGCCGGGATCGGTCATGACGGTGGCCTTCGAGCTCGACGGGCAGGCCTTCACTCGCCCTCAACGGCGGCCCCCATCTTCAAGTTCAACGAGGCCATCTCGCTCCAGATCAACTGCGAGACGCAGGAGGAAGTGGACCACTACTGGAACAAGCTGTCGAAGGGCGGGGATGACAAGGCTCAGCAGTGCGGCTGGCTCAGGGACAAGTACGGCCTGTCGTGGCAGGTCGTTCCCGGACGTCCTGGTCGAGACTGATCAGCGATCCCGATCCTCAGAAGTCGGGCCGGGTCATGGAGGCCATGCTCAAGATGAAGAAGATCGACATCGATCAGCTGAAGCGCGCCTACGCGGGATCCTGACGGACGACGCCGATGGATGCGTCGCTTCTCACGTTTCTTGGCATCTCGGCCGCGATGGTCGTGCGCCGGGTCCCGACACGGCGCTCACCGTACGAAACACAGTTTCTCGATGGGCGACACGGCGGCATCCTCACCGGCGGGCGGGAGCTATCGGCGGGGCAGGTGGTCTGGTCAGTCGGCACCAGTCTGGGGCTGCTCGCCGTGTTGTTGACGTCGGAGACCGTCTTCCACGCGGTCAAGCTTCTCGGTGCGGCCTATCTCGGCCACACTCTGGCGTCCAGTCGCTGCGCTCTGCGTTTCGGCGCACGGATCGCCGCGTGGCTCGAGCCTCCGCGAGACGCCCGGGCGCGCCTGGGAGGTCTCGCGGCGTTTCCGGCAGGGCCTCCTGAACAATCTCGCTCAATCAAAATGGCAGTGTTCTTCGCGAGGCGTACTCCCGCAGTTCGCCCCCGCCGGGGCACGGGATCTGTCCGTCCTCGTGTTGCTCGGGGTGGTGTTCTCCCATCCTCACGTTCCTGTGGCTCCTCTATGCGGTGGCTCTGGCTCAGGCCGGCAGAATTCGTGCGCGGGTCCCGCGTCCGGCGCGCCATCGACGGCACGGCCGGAGTAGCTCTCATCGGGCTGGGCGTCAGTGTCGCCACCGAGGGTCGTTAGCGCTGAGCCGGCGAGCTACCGCGCAGTGGTCGAGAGCACGACACCGTGCCCGACATACTCCGGCAAGCCACTCGTGACGACATACCGGCCATGCACCGCGTTCGCCTGGCCGTGCGGGAGAACCGGCTCACGTCCTCGGACATCAGGGGAGGCGCACTACCTCCCGCCATCGGAGGTTACCGGTCGCGGCTGGGTCGTCGAAGTCGACGGCGTGATCGTGGGCGTTTGCCGTCGGCAATGAGCAAACCGGCAACATATGGGCTCTCTTCGTCCATCCCGATCACGAGCGACGCGGGTACGGCCGCCGCCTGCACGACGTCATCGGGTGCGTGTGGCTGTTCTCCCGGGGTCTCGAAGACACTGTGGCTCACCACCGGCCCGAACACTCGGGCCCAGGGCTTCTACGAGGCCGCGGGCTGGCGGTGCGCGGCATGGTCGCGGGAGGCGATGTGCGGTATGAGCTCTACGCGGATCAGTTCTACTTCCAGCTGGAGCGCCGACCAGAGAGGAACCGGAGGACGGGACGTGCACATCAAGGATCTGTACTCGATAATCGTGACGGACGAAACATGTCGAATGCCGAGACTTCTACGTCCGTGGTTTGGCTTCCACGTCGTATTCGAGGCGTCGTGGTTCGTGTATCTCGCCACCACGGGGAGCACCCTTTGGGATCGCCTTCATGTCTCCGGATCACCCTTCCCAACCCCCGGACCCGAGAGTTCACGGCGGCAGGGTATGTTCATTACCGTCCAGGTCGAGGACACGCGGCGCGGCAGTTCGAGCGCCTCGCGCGCGCGATGGTCTAGCCATCGCGTATCCCTTGCGTGATAAGCCTGGGGCCAGCGGCGCTGCGGTGTGCGATCCATCGGGCACGTGGGTTGATGTGATCGCGGAATCGACCCCGCGCCGGGATTCCACTGGGAGAAGTACCACGACACAGGAAGGAGCGTCATCATGAGCCTCAAGGAATTCCGCGGAGTACTACCACGGGGGTGCTCAAGCGCATTCCCCCGCGCGCCGTCCCCGCCTTACCGAGGACGAGGCGATGCAGGCCCCAGGTGGCGGGGCCGGCGCTGGGGCGTGGCACGGCGACGTGGGCCCGCTCAAGATGGTCCTCGTCCACCGGCCCGGCGACGAGATCCGCGCGTGATGTCGGGAGACCAAGTACGATCCGGCCATCGAGGCGCTGATCGACGACGGGCAGCGGTGGTACTACCCGCGACGAGAAGGCGCCCGAAACCTGGGCAAGATGCAGGCGGAGCACGATGCCATGGTGGCCGCCCTCAATAATGCGTA